>Ga0182030_10000077_pt1 | contig 139374 bp, 116 predicted proteins | sample 812S3MmetaG_FD_121299 | JGI IMG/M metagenome (GOLD analysis project Ga0182030, IMG submission 121299) | Permafrost microbial communities from Stordalen Mire, Sweden - 812S3M metaG (Illumina Assembly) | ecosystem: Environmental > Terrestrial > Soil > Wetlands > Permafrost | place: Sweden... | reverse complement strand
CGACCGCCACGCACTGCGGCGTCAGCATCGCATCCTTGCGGACATCGCGTCTCGAAATAAACTTGTACTTCTGCTGCGTGAAATCGAAGATGTGAATCCCGGCAGCGGCGACGTCGGTGACGATGATGCGTCCGTGAGAATCGGTGACTACGCTGTACGGACTCACCAGGTAGTGGAAATCCGGCTGGCCCGCGATCACGTCCACCACTCGCGTCCAGAAACTGCGTTTGGGTTTGACTTGGCGCTCCAGGCTGAAGCTGCGCTCAAAGGAAAGTTTGCGGCCGCCGTCGAGCAACAAATCCGGGGGCTGCGGCGCGCTCAAAGTATCCTTCGACGTGTCCTTCGAACGCTTGGAAGCCTGTGCGGGCGTCGCCAGCAGAAGCGACAGAACAGCAACGGCCAGTCCCGCGCAAAACAGCGGCTTGCCAGCCCGCGATTTGTACGACCCGGACTCGCCCCGCACCGATGTGCCCCGCATGGTTAGAAGAAGTCGAACCATCTGGTCATCCCGACATAATACGACGTGGAGTTGACCGGCGCGCCGATTGCACTGATCCCTTGCGTGAACCGTGTGTATCCGGCCAGCAGCCCGATTCTTCTCAGATGGTACTGCATCTGGGCGTTGTAAATCTCCGTGTTATTGCGCGAGGTCGTGCTGGCGATGGTATCGCTGAGGGCGCGGCTGAAGCTTCCCGAAATTGACATCCGCTTTACCGGTGTCACCGAGAGGCCGCCACCGTAACTGGATCCGCTGAAGAGGATGTAGTTGGTCAGGCCTGGAGTCGGTGTTGGCGAGACCAACCCCCCAGCCCCCAACAGTGAGATCCCGCTGGACTGAGTGTAGCTACCGTTGACGGCCAACCTCCGCATGCTTAGCGAAGTGGAATAGCCCTCGCTGTGGGTGCTACTACCCTGGAAGTTTGTCAAACCGCTATGGCTTCCGTTGAACGCCGCTATCCATGACATGCCTCCTGGCAAACGGCGGCTCACGTTGGCGCTGTACTGGTAATAGGAACTCGTATAAGTAACCAGCAGGGTCTGGACGTTTTGCGCGTAGCTGAACTGCCCCGAAGTCTGCCAGCGTCCAAATCGGTGATAAGCATTCACGTTGCCGACGAACCCTACGGCGTTTTGGCCCTGGCCGTTGGAGCTGTCAATCACGGATCCCGAAAAGGTAAACGTGTCCCACAGCCTTTTGCCATAATTCACCGTTCCGCTCAGATACTCACCCGTATAGCTCTTGCCGAAGTAGAACTGATCGTAGTATGTAGCCTGCGCCGAGCCGGCGAGGAACTTTGTGAACTGATAGCTTACCTCTCCGCCCAGCGTGGACGAGTGCGAACCTGACCCTAAATTAATCCCGGGTACCGGTGCCTCGCCGGTGCCGACATTCTGCGCCAGGTACCCGGACAAATTGTCGGTGTAGTTCTGGGTAACATTAAATCCCAGTTTCTGCGTAGGGTGGAAAGTGGCATTCGCGGTTTCGGTGCTGTCAGTGTAGCTCGAGGTGTCCGCGGTATTCTCATTCTGTCCCTGGCTCAGCAGGTAATCGCTGGTCGCCGACGCCCGGTTGTAATTGACATAAAACGACCCATGCAGCGGCAGGCTGTGCTGCACTCCGAAACCGAGATCGTGGTCGGTTGAATCCTGCACCTGGGCTTGCTCTGACAGGAACTGTGGGAATTCGGAGTCGAAGCGGTTGCGATCGAAATAGCCGTTCAGCCGGAAGCCGGAAATCTGGTAGTTCGAGTGCACGTTGAACAGGCGTGTGCTGGAATCGCTCTCCTGGTCGGTGCCGTAGAGCGTGCCATGGCCGGTCCCCTGAGAATAGCCGACCGACAGGGTTGGCCAGTCGGGAACCATGGCGCTCCAGTTGATCCCGAAACCTTGACTCTTTCCGTAGGTCGTAAAGTTCGGCTGGCCGACCGACCCAAATGTACCGGTACTGTTGGCGTCATAGTGGTAAGTGACCGAACCGGGATAATTGCTGCCAGTGAAGAAATTCGCCGTAGCGTTGACCCCGCTGGCACCGGTGATCGATTGATAGTCGGAATCGGCCCGCGACTGGTTGTAATAGGGATTCGCTGTGAATGAAATGAAATTAGGGTTGTAGTAGTAACCAGCAACCCGGCCGTCGAATCCAAGGTCCAATCCGTGATTGGAGGGGACCGCGTCGCCATAGTCTCCGGTGTACCCGAAACTGAACAGACCGCCGGCGTTCAACTTCGTATTCTCGCCCAGCGAAAGCTGCTGCTGCTGTCCAGTCGCTATTTGAGCGATCGCGAGAACCGTCAGCCCGATGATGCGATTCGCGACCTTCATAGGCTCAATACCTGGGGGTAAACTTAGCCTCCCAAAATGCACAGCGACTGCCAAAGGCTCCAAGTCCGAAAAGGCCGGACAAGATTGAAAACAAAGGTCGTCTTGCAACAGAACAGCGTGTGCAAGACATCGGATATGACCCCAGTGTGGGATATCACCCGCTGGGCGAGTTGAAAGCCTCAATCGCAAAAGGCAAAGACCCGGTATCCCGTTGACAGGGCCTGAAACTGGGGAGTCAAAGCCTGGAGTGCCTGCCACGGTTTACTGGCAGCTGGGTACTGCAACTGCTTATCCCACTTCGATCTTTGCTTTGGCACGCAGTTGTTTGGCTAAGCCCGAACGCAGCTTCTCGTACTTGCTCTTCTGCAACTCGGTCTTCAGATCGGCTTTCACTTCTTCAAAGCTCTTCCTCTTCGGGGCGATGTGAGCATTCAGGCGGATGATGGTGTACGCGGACTCAATCTGAATCAATCCACTGACTTGTCCCGGCTGCATCGCGGAGAAGGCTTTGACAATCTGGGGCGGCAACTTATCGCGTCCCATTACCTTGTGGTCGCCCATATTCACCCGAAAATCGTCTTCCGAGATTTTTTCCGCGAGCAGGCCGAATTCCTGGTAGCTGTTGGTCGTCTTGGCCTGGCGCAACGCATCCTCGGCGCGCTTCTGGGCTTCTGCTGCCTGCTTGGGCGTGGGTTTCAGCGGAGGCATGATCGAGATACTTTGAAAGCTGAACGACTCCGGTACTTCGAAACGCGCTGGGTTCTTGTCGTAATAGGCCTTCGCCTCGGCGAGCGATACGGTGGACCGGTTTTCGACGTCAGTCTTGAGTACTTGATCGATCAGCAGCGAGCGCTGGATCTGTTTGCGCAGTTGCTGCTCCGAGCCCTGCATTTCGGCTTGCAGGTATTCCTGGTACTGGTCGGGACTGTTGAACTGCTTGCGAAAATCCACTTCCGCCCGGCTGAGCTTCTCCGCCGGAACCGTCAGCTTGCGGCGTACCGCCTCCTGATACACCAGTTCTTCGAAGATGATCATTTCCAGCGCGCCTTGGCGAATCGCGGCCTCCTGCGCTTTGGGAAATCCGTTATGCTGCTGGGCATAAGGGAAGATCGTGTACATTTCGCGCAGCAAATCGCGGTCGGTGAGGATAGCGCCGTTCACGCGCGCCACCGGCTTGTCGCTCACCTGAAGCGGAGCCACCTGCGGAGCCGTCGTGTTTGCGACGCCGGTCGGAGCATGGGAGGCGACTTGGGCCGAGGCAGCCGAGAGCGCCACCAGAAACAATCCGCTGATTGCGAGTTGGTACTTCATATTTCCTCACTTGCCGGATTCTGTCGAAAATTGAATCCGAAAAAAAAGGGGAGAGAAATTCTCTCCCCCTTTTTGTATCACGACGATTCCTACTGGAATTGCGTCAGGATGTTGTTGGTGTTGTTGGACTCGTTGGACTCGCCAAAGTGGCACTGACGGCAGAACTGCGTCGTGGAAGGCGCCGTCTTGCCGGTCGGATCGGGCGTGATCATCGGGTTGTACGGGCCGTTCACGAAAAAGTACGTGGCATACCACTTGCCGCCACCGTCGTTGTTGATCGGGCTCGCCGCGCTGGAGGTGTACACCGTCATCACATGCTGGTTGTGGCAGGTGGTGCAGAGCACGTAGGGTTTGCCGCCGGCGGTAACGCCGAACGGTTGTGACCACGTTCCCGGTGCCAATGCCGGGTAGCCGTAGTTGGCTACGAACGTCGCATATGGACTGGGCGAGACGAGGGTGAATTTGGTGCCGTTAAACGTGAGGCCGGGCATCGTCGTGCTGATGTTGGCAAGCTGGCCCACCGGGTGATCGTTGGTGTAGTTGCCGGGCGTCGTGCCGTCGTTGCCGAGTAGAGTCGGAATCGGCTTGGCGCCGTAAGCGGTATTCGTCAGGAGGCCGATCCTCTGCTCGTACGATTGGCCGTTCATCATGTTAGTCGGCGTGAATTGGCCGTCATGGCAGCTTAAGCAGAGGAGAATGCCGCCGATTTCCTGGCTCCCGCTGGTGATGCTGGAGGGCAGAAGTTCTGTGTACTTGCCGCCGTCGCCGAAGGCGATTGTCTTACCGTACAGTGGGCTGGCGTCCTGACCCCACAATGCATAGCTGCCAGCGTCGGCACCGCCGCCGTGACCGGAACCGAACGAACCGCTGTGCGGGGCATGGCAGCCTGCGCAGCCACGACCGCCGTTGTTGTGGGCGCCGAGGACATCAACCGGCGACGACCAATTCTGGCCCATCACAAACCCCGCGATTGCCAGTACGAACATTACAACTAACATCGCTTTCTTCATAAAATTTGAGACCTCCATGGATGTTGTGCCGCGCGTTGCAAATTCTCAGAGGCTTAGGCCTTGGGCTGCGCTTGTGCCTGGGCACGCATCGCAGCCGCCCCTCGTCCTTTAGTAATGCAACTGTCTGCCCGAAATGGGACGTAGCCGCTCATTCCGTAGAAGTCATCGTAACTCACTGAATCTAAATCACAAACATCTTAAGAGTCGCCTGCGCTACTTCTTGGTAGAGGATGGGCAACTGGGGGAAAAGAACCACATGGAAGAGTCGTGTGGTCAAATCCCGCAGTTCGAGGTTACCCCTACATTATTGACACCGAAGATGTTGCGAAACGCAGCAATGGCGCGTGGCAAAGAGCAACTAGAAACTGGGGCTGCGGGGCGATAGTCCGCGGCCTTCTAGCGGCTCTGGGGAGTTGTGGTCGGGGGAGCAGGGGCTGCGACCGGTGCCCCGTCCTTTTCCGACGTGTCTGCTTTCTTTTCGCGTTGCTCTTCCTTCTCCTTGCGCAACTGCTCGGCCTCGGCGTCGGTGACATAACGAAACTGCTGCACCCGTCCCGGGTAGATCTCGGAGGTGAAGACGCGGTTCATCTTGTCGATGGCGATGCCGACCAACCCCTGGAACTGGCCGGGGAGCAGGCCGTGTCCGCCAAAGGAGATGAGTAGCCGGGCTTCCTGGTTGAACACTTGCACGCGATCCTGCACGCTATCGACGACCCAAATATGGCCGTCGCTGTCGATGGCTACCCCCTTGGGTCGGGCGAAATATCCCGGGCCATCTCCATTTTTTCCGAAGGTGCTGACGAATTTGCCGTCGGCATCGAAGATCTCGATGCGATTGTTCAGCGTGTCGGCGACGTAAAGATTGCCTTCCGCATCAACCGCCAACCCGGTTGGCCGGGCGAAATCCCCGGGACTGGTGAGTTCATGCTTGTGTCCGGTGGTGCCCAGCTTGCGTTTCAGTTTGAGCGTGTCCGCGTCATACACCAGCACCTGGTCGAGCTCGACATCCGACACATAGAGCAAGCGGTTCTCCCGATCAATGGCCAGTGAACCCGGCATGACCAGTCCTTCGGTGATAACGTCGACCGGCTTGTGGGTGGCATCGAATACCAGAATGTGACGCAGTCCGGGATCGGAAACGAAGAGGCGATCGCCATCGTCCATGGCCAGTCCGATGATGCGCGCGAAGTGCGCGTGCGTCTTGTTCCTGATCAGATCAACATCGCGCGTCTCGGTGTTGAAGATGAAGATGGCGCCCACCTTCTGATCCGCTACGTATAAGTTGTTCTTGGAATCGACAGCAATGCCGTACGGTTCGGCGAGCTGGAACAGCACCTTGCTTTCGCTTTCGGGCTGCGTGCCCGCGAGGCGGTCCATCCACTTGGCCTTCTTGGTGTTGGTCCCAGCCTCGACCTGAGAGATTTTCTCGGCCGAAAAAAACGCCTGGTACCGGATGCGCGCAATGGCAGGTGGATTCGGCCAGACGATGTTCGAATAATCGATGACCGGCGTCTTCTTGGGTTCGGCTGTCTTCTTTTTCTTGTCGGCGAATACGGAACTGGGCGCAAGCAGCGTGAGGCCGAGCATAAGACACAGCACGAGCCGTCCTTTGCAATTGCCAATCCGGCTTGTTCTCACTTCAGACATGGTCGTCATTCTCCTCCAGCGAACTGCTTGCTCCTCATGCCACTATCTGCGCCTCAGATCCTTGTGGCAACTGGAGCAGAAAACGGCGTTGTTGGCCTGGTCCTTCACCAGTAAATCCGGCTGCGCCGACGCGTGCGGCTGGTGGCAAGACAGGCAGTTGATCTGCGCCCGCAGCTTGGTGATGTCGCTCGGATCGACCACGTCGGCAACCGGATGGCCGTCCACCGGATGCCCGCGTCCATACTTCAGCGGCAGCACGACCGCCTTATTTTTGATGAAGTAGTCCTCGGGGAGTTTCACGCGCCCGTCGAGGATGGTGATCAGGTGTTCGGCTTCGAGCTTCTTCGGTGGCTCAGCGTCCGGCCCATGGCATTCGAGGCATATCGTATCTGGCTTCTTCGTACGCAGGAGGTGATCGTTATCGCCGCCATGGGGCTCATGGCAGGTCGCGCATCCCTGTTGAAACGCCGGTTGATGGAGGTGTGCCTTCTTAAACTCGTCCGCCTGCTCACTATGGCAGGCCAGACAGGCGCTGACCGGATCCGGATGCAGGAAGCCCGGAGTTTTGCCGGCATGGGGATTATGGCAAGCCACACATTCTCCCTGGGCTCCGGGATGCGGCACCTTGGCCTTGTCGATCTTCTCCACCTGATCGCTGTGACAGGTGGCGCAGAGCGCTCTGGTGTCGGCGTTGGTCAGGACAACTTTGCCGTCCTTTGCGGGCTCGTGGCAGATCTCGCACGTCCTGTCGGCAAATGGCGGATGGATAAACTTCTGCATCAGCTTCGGCTGCGCCGACTGGTGAGGATCGTGGCACTGCGTGCATGTGGCCGTAGCAAAAGGCTGTCCGCGATGAGCCTTGATCAGAGCCTCGTCCTTAACATCGTGGCAATCGATGCAGAGCGCGGGAACGGCCTTGGTCAAGTGATAGTCAAATTCCTGTTTCTTCTTTTCGCCGACTTTATGCGTCACATGGCACGTCTCGCATCCCATGTCGAGGGCGGCGTGGCGGCTGCCTTTTTCGGGGACGTTCACGCCTTGATTGTGGCAATCGAGGCAGAGGTTCTTGCCCTTCTCTCCCGACGTTGGTTTCAACAACTGATTCTTGTTGTCGGAAGTATGCGGGTCGTGACACTTAATGCAGTCGCGCACTGCGGGCGGATGAACCGTTCCTTTGAGCGATGCTGCGTCCTTGTCGGCGTGGCAGCTGAGGCAGAGCGATTGCGGAGTCGTCGTGATCAGCTTTACGCGCGTAATATCTTTGTTGACCCGCACCTCATGGCAGCTCAAACAGCCCGTCGCGATGGCGGAATGGACGAACTTGCCTTTCGACTTATCCTCGTGGCACTCGAGGCACTTTTTCGCGTCGACGTTCTGCTCTAAAGGAACGGGGTGAACGGCAGCGGTGGCGCGCGAAAGCAACAGCGCCATCGCGGCAAAAAGAATCAGGACATCGGTCCCAAGACTGCGGCCGCCGCGATTGACGGCCTTCTTGCAGCACCGGTTGCGATGGGGGAGCAGTCTCACACAGCCTCCGAAGGGTTGCCTCTGCACGAAAGTAGCCGTATCGCGAAATGACAGTCGCGAATTGCCAGTCATGTCTAACTGACTCAACAAAAGCAAGTTGAGAATCATATTCGATCTGGTCCGGGAAGCACTGGGCCATAATTATGAGCCTTGCATGGGCCTTCTGCCACAGCGTCATCAGTGAAATGCCCCAAAGGGGAAGCTTGGGCACCACTTCGAAAAGCCTCACTGCGCACGTCACAAGGCTGAGCGAGAGTCATCACCGGCCCATGTGATGTGTGAAATGCCCGCCGAACCATGCGCGGTTGCGCCATATCGCCCAAACCAGCGTTCGTGACGATTGCCGTTTCGTCTGTTAAATCATTCTGAATCTGTTGGTTACGCGCTGTCGCTTGTCTGGCGTGGAACTTGCATTTCAAGCTTGGGAACAGGGAGAGGATTAATGGCCGTAGCTCTACGCTCCGTCGCTCACAAAACGTGGCGCACCCTTGCTTCCATCCAGACCGGCGTGGTTCTCTTGATCCTGGTCGTGATCCTCTCGGCGGTCGGAACCATTGTGCTGCAACGGCCAGTCACCGAGCCCGACGAGATTCAGAACGCCTACTCCCCACACGCCCTCCGCATACTGGACGCGGTCGGGTTGACCGATGTATTTCACGCCTGGTGGTTCCTCGGATTGATGTTGCTGGTCAGCCTCTGCATCGTTGCGGCTTCCGTCGATCGTTTCCCCAACTCGTGGCGCTACTTCTCGCGCCCGTACAAGTATCCCGATGAAAGCTTCCGCCGGGCCTTGCGTCCGCAGGAATTGCTGCCTATCCCGGACGAAGAATCCGGGCTGGTGGCGGCCGGACGGGCACTGCATTCGCTGGGATTCAAACCCGAGCGCGTCATTCCCCGGATCACACCGAAAGACTCCCGCGACGATCACTTCGGAATTTTCGCCGAACGGCACCGCATCTCCGAGCTGGCGGTATATATCGTCCACGCCAGCCTGCTGCTCATTTTCTTCGGCACCATCGTGGACGGTCTCTGGGGCTGGCGTGGCACGCTCAATCTGAACGAGGGACAGACCTCCAATATCGTCGAATTGCGCGACGGCTCGACGCGCACGCTGCCCTTCGCCATTCGCTGCGATGCCGCCGGTCAGGAGAATTACCAGGACGGCACTCCCAAGAAGTGGTGGTCGAAGCTGGCCGTGGTGGCAGACGGACGGGACGTAGAGAAGAAAGAAATTGTGGTGAACGATCCGCTTCTCTACAGCGGTGTCCGCTTCTACCAATCGAGTTACGGCCCGAACGGCAAGGTCGACAAGCTGGTACTGATCGCGGCTCCGAGCAATGGATCTGGCCAGAAGCAGACCATCGGGCTGGCGGTGAACGATACCGTTCCACTCGACCCCAATACCACGGTGCGTTTCGCCGAATTCATTCCCGATTACGCCGTTCGTGACGGGCAGGTCTACCGCAAATCGAACGAACTGGAAAATCCGGCAGCGCATCTGATCGTAACTTCGAAAAGCGCCGGACAAGACTTCGACGTGTGGTTCCCGCCCATGGACGGAGTCGCCGACAACTCGAAGGCGCCCTACCTGTTCCAGGCCACCGATCTCAAGATGGGCCACTTCACGGGATTGCAGGTTTCGCACGAACCGGGACAGTGGGGAGTCTGGTCCGGCGTAGTGCTGCTGGGCGTTGGCCTGGCATTCGTTTTCTACGTGGTGCACATGCGATTTTGGGCGGTGCCAGTCTGCGATCCAAAGACGGGCCAATGCGCGCTCTGGATCGGGGGAACTGCGAATCGCAACCGGGACGCGTTTGAGCAGCGCTTCAACGATCTCGTGGCCGCGGTGGAAGCGGAACTGAAACTAATTCCTACAGCGTCGCCGAGCGAGCCGGTCGCGACCGTCGTTGAGAACTAGCAGACTGCGGAAAGCCTCGGGGTTTGATTTTGTTGTGAAAGCGCGGATTTTGTTTTGAAAGAGCGCGGCTTCAGCTGCGCCGTGAGTGCCACAAAATGAATGGCGGCTTTAGCCGCTGAGGGTAGCCGCCGAACCGAACTCATTGGGAGGATCTGAATGGCACCAGCAAAAGCCGAGCAGCAGCAACCGGCAACCGGCACGACCCTGATCGTCATGGTCGGATTGGCAATCGTGTTTCTGCTGTTCATGGCATTTCTGAACGTGGTCAAGAGCGGCAATCTCTTCAATGAGACGAACCTGCTCTTTGCCACCCTGATTTTCTACTCCGGCGCCGGCGCGCTGTATCTGGGATTTGGTGTCACCGGCATCGAGTCGTACGTAAAGTTCGCCTCGCTCGCCACCGGACTGGGATTGATCGCCAACACCGCCGCCATTGCTCATCGCTGGTACGAAGCCGGACACGCGCCGTTTTCCAGCGTTTACGAAATGCTGCTCAGCTTCGTATGGACGCTTGCCGTCCTCACGCTGGTGGCCGAAAAGAAATATGGCGTAAAGGTTATTGGCACAGTCACCATGCCGGTGGCGATTGTTGGAGTGGTGCTGATGCAGTTGCTGCGCACCGAAGTGCATCCCCTGGTGCCCGCGCTGCAATCGACCTGGCTGCACGTGCATGTCACGTTAGCCATGCTCGCCTACGCTGCCTGCGCTCTCAGCTTTGCTCTCGCCATGATGTTTCTGATCCAGGACAACCTGAAGACCGAGACCTTCCTCGCCGTGACCAGTGCCAGCACGCTCGCCATTTACGCCAGCATCGTTGTAACGCGCTTCGAGAAGTGGGGCGGCCTGAGTCTGGCAGCGTGGAATCCGGAAGCGAAGGCGGAAGTCTTCCTCTCCAGGAACGTTCGTTTGTTCGTCACCATTCCCGACCTCGGCTGGCTAATGACTCTCACGCTTTTAGTGGTCGCATCGCCGCTGGTTTTCTACGGCCTCGCGCGCTGGAAGAACAACGACAGTTTTCTGACGCTCGCCAATCGCGCCGTCTTCCTCAGCATTCTCCTCCAGGTGATGGCTCTGGTCATTTTTGTGCTGCGCGCCCGTGATGGCCGCTATCCGTCGCTCGACGCCGACGGATTATTCCCGACAAGTCTCGCCGCCAGTCCCTTCATACTGTCGGGTGTGGTAGGCGGCGTCTTTATTTCTCTCCTCTATTTGTTACTGGTGTGGCGGCGAGCGGATTTGGCGCGTTTGCTGCCCAGCGCCGACAACCTCGACCGCATCACCTATAAAACCATTTGTCTGGCCTTCCCCCTGCTCACGCTGATGATTGCCTCCGGAGCCTACTGGGCCAACCAGACCTGGGGCTCCTATTGGAGTTGGGATCCGAAAGAAACCTGGGCCGCGATTACCTGGCTGGTTTACGCCCTCTATTTACACATGCGCATTACTCGGGGATGGCGTGGCCGTCGCGCCGCTTACTTCGCCATCGCCGGTTTTGCGGTGGTGATGTTTACTTTCTTCGGCGTGACTTACTTGCTGCCCGGATTGCACGCTTATGCCTGATCACACATGGTGCAAGTGAGGTTGGTATCGGGACACGCCTTTGCAAGCCGAGGAAGACTCGGTTGCTTGACTTTGTTTTGAAAGGGCGCGGCTTCAGCCGCGCCGCAGATTTTGCAAAATAAAACTGCGGCTTTAGCCGCCGGGGTCCACGAATTGAATTCGGTCCGCGTCAATTGGCAACTCAAGGCGCTCCTGCCGGTAGTATTCGTACTGCTGGTAGGACTGCTGCTCTTCATTGTCGCGACCGTATCCTTTCGCGACCCGGAACGCCACGCCGTGTTGATCGTAGCCGGAGCGGGAGCCGTCGTTATCTGTGCCGTCTCGATCGGAGCGCTGGCCTATGTGATTCAGCGGCCCATGGTCGAATTGCAGGAGAAAATCGCGCTGGTCAGCGAAGGCAATCTGAACGTCGCCGTCGGCTTTGCCAAGCGCAACGACGAGATCGGAGACCTCGGCCGCAACTTCAACCACATGATGCAGCAGTTGCGCGAAAGCCGCGAAGAAATCGAGCGCCTGCATCGCACCCAGATGTCTCGCGCCGAACACCTGGCCACGCTCGGCGAGTTGGCCGCCGGCCTGGCCCACGAAATTCGCAACCCGCTTGCCGGAATCGCCGGAGTCATCGAAATCATCAGTCGCGATCTGCCCTCCACCAGCCCGGCGCGCGCGGTGGTGAAGGACGTTCGCCAGGAGGTTGCGCAGATCAACCGCATCTTGACCGATCTTCTGGAAACGGCGCGTCCGCACCCGCCGCAGATTTGCCGGAGCAACATCAATACGACCGTGGAACACGCCGTAATGCTGGCGCGCCAGCAGGTGATCTCAAGGCCGATCAAGATTGAACTGCAGCAAGCGCCCGATCTGCCTGAAGTCGAGCACGACAGCGATCAGATTCACCAGGTGCTGCTGAATCTGCTCCTCAACGCGGTTCAAGCCATGGAAGGCCCGGGCACAGTCCGCGTCGAGATTGGTTCGCGAGATGTCTACGCCACGGTAGTGGTCAGCGACACCGGTCGCGGCATCCCCCCGCAGAACCTGTCAAATATCTTCCGCCCTTTCTACACCACCAAGGGCAATGGCACAGGCCTTGGCCTTTCTCTCGCCCGCCGCATCGTGGAAGAACATCATGGCCGCATCGAAGTAAGCAGCGTGGTCGGACAAGGAAGCAAGTTCGAGGTGGTCTTGCCGTTTCGCATGCCCGCGCCTCAAGCCGCAGCCTCTTAGAAGTTGCCAGTTCTCAGCAAAAAACCGCGTCCCGGGCTCTATTAGGTTTTACTGAGAACTGGGAACTGCCCACAGGCAACTGATTCACCCAAGCCATCCCCTCCCATTTCGTAGTAAATTAAACACCGGTGCCTGCCGAGAAAATCATGATTGTGGACGACGAGCGCCTGGTGCGCTGGTCGCTCCGCCAGAAGTGCGAGGAGTGGGGATACCACGTAATCGAGGCCGAGGCTGGCGAACCTGCGCTCAAACTGGCGCAGCGCGAGTCGCCTGACCTCGTTCTGCTCGACGTGCGCATGCCCGACCTCAGCGGCATTGAGGTGCTTGATCAGCTCAAGAAGAATGGCGACGCCCGCGCCGTCATCATGATCACCGCCGATCCGCAGCTTGACGACGTCAAAGCCGCGCTCAAGCTCGGAGCCTACGACTTTGTAGGCAAGCCAGTCGATTTCGACGAACTTCACATCACCATCAAAAACGCGCTCGAGGCCACCACCTTGCGCACCGAGGTCCAGGCTCTGCGCGGTGAGGTGCGCCGCGGTGCCGGTTATGACAGCGTGGTCAGCGTCTCCGCCAAGATGACCGAGCTCATGAACTTTGTGCGCAAGGTTGCGGCCAGCGAGGCCACCACCATTCTGATTCAAGGCGAAAGCGGCACTGGCAAGGACCTCATCGCCAAAGCCATCCACTACGAAAGCTCGCGCCAGGAGAGGCCCTTCGTGGCCATCAACTGCTCGGCCATACCCGAAACGCTGATGGAAGCCGAGCTTTTCGGCCACGAAAAAGGCGCGTTCACCGATGCCAAGCAGATGAAGAAAGGTCTGTTCGAGGCGGCCGACGGCGGTACGCTGTTTCTCGACGAGATCGGCGAACTCTCTCCCCTGCTGCAGGCGAAACTTTTGCGCGTGCTCGAAGACCAGGTCATCCGCCGCGTGGGCGGCATCCGCGACATGCAGGTCGATGTGCGCGTGATCGCAGCCTCCAACCGCGATCTAGAAAAAGCGGTGCGCGACGGCCAGTTTCGCCAGGATCTCTATTACCGGCTGGCCATTATCGCGATCTTTATCCCGCCGCTGCGCGAGCGAAAAGAAGACATCATGCCCTTGGTGGACTTCTTCATCGAACGCTACAACCGCCGATTCAAGAAGTCGATTCGCGGCGTCACCGAGGAGACGCGCCGTCTAATTTTCAGTCATAACTGGCCGGGCAATGTGCGCGAGCTGAAAAACACCATCGAGCGTGGCATGATCCTCGAAGAAGAGCCGTTCCTGCGTCCCGTGTATCTGCCGTTTTCCGTGGGTGAGTCGGGTGGCCGCACGGTTTTCGAGAGAACTTCACCCGTGGACGGTGGACAGACCTTGCCCAACGGCCGCACCCTCCCGCGCCTCTACATCCCCGAAGGCGGAACTTCGCTCGAGGAAGTGGAGCACTCCATGGTCGAGCTCGCCATGCGCCAAGCCAACGGCAACCAGACCCACGCCGCCAAGCTGCTCGACATCAGCCGCGACGCGCTGCGTTACAAGCTAAAGAAGTTCGGCCTGATTCGCGGAGACGATGAAGGCTCGCAGACAGGTGCCGCTGAGGAGCAGTGATCGCTGATTTCCGGGGCCCGGTGGTTTGTGCTGAAAAAGGTCAGGTGCCATTTTGCGGAAGTGGAAACGCCCCCGGCCAAACTACTGGACATCAGCCGCGACATTGTGCGACGCAAGCTAACGCGTGTGTTCATAAACTTCCGGATTGCCCGTCGCTCTGCTTGGGCTGGGCCTTTGACCTGGGGAGTAAACAAGAGGGAATCCGCTACGCTGATTTGGTGCCGGTATTCGGCTGCTCGGCGGCTTGCAAGTGGAACAGCCGCTGCAATGCAACCGTCATCTGTTCTTGATCTAACTTCTCGGGAAGCCCTTTGAGCTCACGGGACAGAGAGCCTGCGATCCGCTGTGTCATCCGCGACATCATGGCGTTTAGCATTTCGTCCTGGTCCTTGGAGAAGGGTCCATTCTCTTGCCGGAAGGAATCCAGTTCTTGCCGGCAAATCTCGTCCAGCCGCAAGCGCAGTGCCACGATGGTTGGAACCACGCGCTCCGCCATCAGCTTCACGCGAAAGCCTTGTGCCTCGGCGAGCAGAATCTTCTGCGCGGCGGCGGCGGCAGCATCACGCTCGCCCGCGTTGCCGTCCGGCACGTTTTCCAGGTCGTCAAGGTCATAAAGGAAAACGCCCTTGACGTTGCGCACCGCAGGGTCAACGTCGCGAGGCATGGCGATATCGGCGATCACCAGGGGCCGGTCGTTCTCTTTGTTCCTGTCCTTTTCTTTACGCCCGCGAATCATGAACTCGACTTCTTCGCGGCTGAGGATCGTATGTGGGCAGGAAGTTGAGCTGATGATGATGTCGGCTTCCGCCATGTGTTGCCAGCGCTCTTCAAACGGAATGGCAAGTCCACCCAGTTTTGCCGCCAACTCCACCGCGTGCTCGAGGGTGCGATTGACGACGCTCACGGAGACCGAGCCAGCGCCCTGTTTGAGTAGCTCACGGGCCGACAGCTCACTCATCTGGCCCGCGCCCAGCAACAGCACTTTCTTATTTTCCAGGGTGCCGAAAATCTGGCGCGCAACTTCCACGGCAGCGTAAGGAATCGAAACCGCCGCGTTACCAATGGCCGTTTCGCTGCGCACTCGCTCAGAAACGGTGAGCGCCTTCTGCAATACAGCGTCGAGGAACCGGCCCGTTGCCCCGATCTTCTGCGCCTGCTTCCAGGCCTCTTTTACCTGAGCGACGACCTGGGGCTCGCCGACCACCATGGAGTCGAGCCGGGATGCTACCCGGAAGATATGCAGAAGCGCCGCTTCATCCAGCAGGCGGTAGAAATGTTTCCACTCGCACAGCTTGAGTCCATATTCGGCGCCCAGCAGCCGCATTACGGAGTTGGCGGCCAGGGTGACGTCGGTCGCCCACAGCCAGAACTCGGTGCGGTTGCACGTGGCCATCACAATGACTTCTTCGATGCCTTCCGCCCGCGACAACTCCACCAACGCTTCGTAGCGCCGATTTTCGCCGATCCAGAAACGCTCCCGTACGCCCACTGGGGCCGTGCGGTAGTTCAGGCCAACCACCAAGAGAGCGGGTTCCACGTGTGTATCTCCTTTGGAGATCACCCATAGAAAAGCACCTGGCGTGCCATCGCACCCGGACAGCGATCCATATTATTTTCAGTGAGTTAGTGCAATTAGCACGAGCAGGGAACTGCGAGTTATGAGACTGGATTGCGGGATATCACGCTGGATTCGTGTGTTTTGGCCCCTAAGAGTGTATTGCCACAGAGACACGGAGGACGGGGGAAGGCTGTCTAGAACGCACAATAAAATGTGCTTTCTCTGTTCCTCCGTGCCTCTCTGGCAACAGTCCCTTTTCGACGGCAGAAATCGTACCGTTCAATGTGCGACTTCCACCGGCGTAATGTCGATCTCCTTCTTCAGACCTTTCGCCTGCGGTTGGTAAACGCAGAACGGTTCCTCATCGAGATAGTTGCCGGTGGCAGCATAAGCGCGCGCGCGGCAACCCATGCAAATGTTGCGGAACTCGCAGCAGCCACATTTTCCCCGCAGGTTGTTGGTGTCGCGCAGTTGATTGAACACCACCGAGTTTTTCCAGATGTCGGCGAACGCCTGCTTTCTGAGGTCCCCTGCCAGCGCCGGCAGGTATCCACAGGGAAAGACCTCGCCTTGATGTGAGATGAAACACACCGCGGTTCCGGCCAGGCATCCCTTGGTCATGGCGTTCATGTCGGACGGATGACTTCCCGGGTGTCCCACGGGCTGCCCATGTCCGCGAGCTTTCAGTTCGATGCCGGTCGAGCCGGGCATCACCATCTCGGTGGCGCCAATGCCGGGCGAAGACGGCGCTGCGTCATGGACTGGCTGGGCGGCGTGAGCGGCCGCCGCTTCGGAACGGTGCTCCGCAACGCGCCGCTGACGAACCACGCGGAAGTAATGCGGCGCGCAAGTCGCCTTCATCTCGATACCGCCTTCGAGCGAGCGATCGTAGAACCAGTTCAGCATCTTCTCGTACTCTTCCGGCGGAACCATCTGCTCGGCGGCGATATCCACTCCGCAACCTACCGGCACCAGCAGGAAAGTGTGCAGCGCATCCGCGCCCAGCGACTTCGCCAGTTCGAGCACCTGCGGGAGTTGGTGCGCATTGTGGCGGGCGATGGTGGTATTGATCTGCACCGACATGCCCAGATTCTTAAGATTGCGAAATCCGGCAATGGCGGCATCGAACGCGCCGGGAATGCCGCGGAAACTATCGTGGGTAAGCGCGTCCGCGCCGTCGAGGCTGATGGCTACGCGCTGCACTCCGCTATCGACGATCATGCGCGCGACGTGCTTGGTCACGAGCGTGCCGTTCGTGGCCAGCGCAACCCGCAGCCCCTTGTCCGTGCCATATCGCGCCAACTGGAAAATATCCGAACGGAAAAGCGGTTCGCCGCCGCTCAGCACCAGGATGGGAGTTGAAACGTCCGCGATCTGATCGATGATATCGCGCGCCGCTGCAGTGGAGAGGTCCGTGGGCGCGCTTAACTCGGTAGCGCTGGCGCGGCAGTGGATGCAGCGGAGATTACACCCTTTGGTCAACTCCCAAAAAATCAATCGCGGCTTGCTTGGATGCGCTGAATTCGAATGCTGCCCGTCGCCGTTTGCCGAAGCCATCTGCGGTTTCCCTCCCTGGAGGAACCGGGGCTCTGTCACCCTAACCCCACGCGCAACAATAAGAGAGAACTGAACGCCCGGCGGTGACTGTCATCACCGGAAATTGTGATCTTGGTCACGAAGATATTCGCGGCGCCGTTCAACATTGAATAGTCTTGAAATGCGGTCATTCTGGCTCTTTCGCCCCTGCCGCTGTCGGAATTGGTCTGTTGGTCCCTCGCTTGCAAACAGTCGATAAGCAGGCACCCCGATTTTCCCGGCGGCGCGGTGTCATGGACGGCTCATCTAGGGCAGATACAAGCCACACAAGTTGCGAATCAGTGGACAACCTTATCTTGCCGCCGACTCACCTAAGCCGAAACTCCCATGAGGTGAAGTATGTTGCGTGCCGCACTGCTTTCTCTACTTGTTTGCCTTCCGTCCTTGGCCCTAGCCCAGAAGCCCAACCCGCAAGTAGATTCCGGGCCTCTTGCGTCATCGACAGTTCAAGTCGTGTATGTGATCGACGGTTCAACCCTCACCACATACGATATAGATCCGCAGAGCCTCTACGCCACTCAAGTCGGCACGCTCACGCTTCCGGAGTCCACCTATCCCAACATCGTCTCGTCTCCAAACGATCACTTTCTCTACTACACTGCTTACAATTCTCCTCTGCAGTCCAGCCCGCAGCATCTTTGGGTATATGCGACGGACGCCTCCGGCGCGCCCCAGACTCCGGCGGTTCAGGAGATCAATGCCAACGGTTTTTACGGAGGTCCCAGCATTGATCCCCAAGGCAACTTCTTTTACGCGGTCCATGAGGGCCGCGCCGGTCGCCAATACACGACGTTCACGATCCGGCGGTATCTGGTGGATCCCAACACAGGAAAGATAAGCCAACCACAAGTCGAGGCGCAATACGAACTCGCCAACGACCCCAGTGGAGAGGACTGCGGACTGAACCTCGACGGCTTCAATGCGAACGGCAACAAACTTTATGACCAAGTGTCCTGCAGTTACCCCGGTGGCGATCAGTCCCTCTACAACGAGCGAACCATCAACCCTAAGACTGGCGCGCTGGGTCCCGATCTCGAGATATACAACTGGAACAATTCCAGCCAAGGCGGCGAAAGTGTTCGATTCGTAAACAACCGTATGTTCGACTTCGTCGTACCCAACGGCTACCAGCAGGGCATCAGTTTGGTCAATATCTATCGGGTGCAGCCGAATGTCACTACTCCGCTGCTCCAGTGCACTGCATCCATGCTCGAGGCGTGTGGCTACTTTTACGGTCCGAGTCTCGTTCATCCCTCGGGCAAATACCTTTTCTTGGGAATTTCGCAAAGCACCACCCAGATCGAAAAGGTCGAATTGAGCGCGAAGAAAATCGTCGACACGTCAAATTACATTCCCTACAGCGTGGAACGATTCAGTCCCGACGGGACGATCGCATATGGAACCTACTATTTAGGCCCCGGATTTTACATCGAGATTTACGGCTTCGATGTGAGTACGGCAACCGTTACCCCGGGAGAAATAATCGGCGTTCCCTCAGCCTTCGATACCTGGTTTACCGCCGAGAGGTATTAGTGCGGATTAGTCGACTCCGGCTGGATCTTTCGCGAATCAGATTGTGGAAGGACGGGCACGCTCGCCAAGCCGGAGGGTCAGGCGGGACGGGACGTCATGCGCTCCATCGCCATGCGGCGGCTAATTATTGTGGTTGGCGAGTTCGCGCAGCGCTCCCGTGTTGCGAATCACCAGAGTCGAGCCTTTCGACTGCACGATCTGGCGCTTCCTCATATCGGCAAACAACCGTGTAACCGTCTCGCGCGAGGTTCCAATCATCTGCGCGATTTCCTCGTGGGTCAGTCGAAGCTTCACGCGGGGCTCCGATTTGGTGCCTTCGCCGTTCTTCGAGCTCCATTCTAAGAGCAACTTAGCCAGTTTTTCGGCGGCGGAGTGCGACAGCCCGAGCGAACCCGCTTCCTTGCAGGCGCTGTGATATTTCTCGCTCAACTGCTCGGCCACTTTGAAGCAGGCCTCCACATCGTCCTTGAGAAAGCGCAGAAAGTCGTCGCGCTTGACGAAATTGACCTGGGTGGGATCGATCGTCTCTGCCGTCACCTCGTAAGGTTTGCCGGAGATCGTGGCACTCAAGCCCAGCACCTCTCCGGGCTCGGCCAGTTTCACAATTACCGTTCTGCCATTGGGAGAATTAATGGACATCTTGACGCTGCCTTTGCAGAGCACAAAAATTCCGCGTGGCATTTGTCCTTCGACAAACAACACCGCCCCTTGCGGATACGCGGTCGCATACTTAATCTCTTCAAAGGCCTGCAGCGCGGTCTCCGGCAGATCGCAGAAGATACGATCCGTGCGCAGTTTGCATGTAATGCAACTTTCTACAATCTCCATTCCGTAGGGCGAGAGCATGAACCAGCCTCCTGGCAAAACCTCGGGCCCGGCTCGCTTGCCTGGGGTCGCGTCTTGCGCAGTCCAAGTAGCCAGTCCTCGTCTGTGGTCAGTTTCCGTCGGGATGAAACGCTTGGCTGTGTTGCCAGACACATGCTATTGTGATGCTCCTCACATGGCCCTTTCTTACCTCTTGACCGTTGACCGGGACGCAATCGGACGATTAATCGCAAGCCCACCAGAGGATTTGGAGTGGGCGCAGTCATTGCCCATCCCCACCGCGCTGAGGTTCAAGCCTTACCTTCACGCCCCTTGCTTTCGCGATGGTCGGCCGATGCATTACTCTGACGGCCAACCCCTCACTGCATCGCGTGAGCGGCATCACAGCGCATTTGGCGGGGGAAGAGCCATAGTGTGCCCATGTTCGTCGAGCCCGGGCACAGGGCGAAGCAGTGTGGGTTAATCGTCTCGATGGTCGCGAAGAATCAGGCCGCGGTCAGGCCGCTGAACAACTTGGTTTTCGTATCTGGGCATCACTTTGGCGAATGCCGTACGTTCTCCGAAATCAGGCGCCCCTTCATTAGGGGCTAGGCATCGAATATCGACTTTTTCCGCAGGCTGCTGGAAATTAGCGAGGAGCATATATGACGGTTACGAAACAGCAAGCTCTCGACTACCACTTTGGCGCACGCCCAGGAAAGATTGAAATCACTCCCACCAAACCTTGCCGCACTCAGCGCGATCTTAGTCTGGCCTACACGCCCGGAGTGGCCGATCCGTGCCTTGAGATCGAGAAGAATCCGCACGATGCCTTCAAGTACACTGCCCGCGGCAACCTGGTCGCGGTCGTGACCAATGGGACCGCGGTTCTCGGCCTGGGCGACATCGGCGCCCTCGCCGCCAAGCCGGTCATGGAAGGCAAGGCGGTCCTGTTCAAACGCTTCGCCGACGTGGATGTCTTCGACATTGAAATCAACAGTCACGATCCGGAAGAGGTCATCAAGGTCTGCCAGTTACTGGAGCTCACCTTCGGCGCCATCAACCTGGAGGACATCAAGGCGCCGGAGTGTTTCTACATCGAGGAAACCTTAAAGAAAACGATGAAGATTCCGGTCTTTCACGATGACCAGCATGGTACTGCCATCATCTCCGGTGCCGCGCTGCTCAACGGTCTGGAAGTCGTTGGAAAGGACATCAGCAAGATCCGTGTGGTGGTGAATGGCGCGGGGGCCGCGGGCGTTGCTTGCGCTGAGCACTACGTCCGCCTCGGCGTCAAGCGCGAGAACGTCATTCTGTGCGACACCAAGGGAGTGATCTACAAAGGCCGCACCGTCGGCATGAATCCCTACAAGGAGCGCTTCGCCACCAATACCGGCCTGCGCACTCTGGCCGAGGCCATGCAGAACGCCGATGTCTTTCTCGGCCTCTCCGCCAAAGGCGCCATCACGCCGGACATGGTACGTTCCATGGCGGCCAGTCCCATGGTCTTCGCCATGGCCAACCCGGATCCAGAGATAACCTACGAAGAGGCGAAAGCGACTCGTAATGACGTCATCATCGCCACCGGGCGTTCCGACTTTCCCAACCAGGTGAACAATGTGCTGGGATTCCCCTTCATTTTCCGCGGGGCGTTGGATGTGCGCGCCACCGTTATTAATGAAGAGATGAAGCTCGCAGCTACCCGCGCCTTGGCGAACCTGGCCAAGGAAGATGTGCCGGACTCAGTGTGTCGTGCCTATGGCGTCGAGCGGCTGACTTTCGGACCCGACTACCTGATCCCGAAGCCGTTTGATCCACGGGTGCTGGTGTGGGAATCCTCAGCCGTGGCCCAGGCAGCGATGGACACCGGAGTGGCGCAGCAGGCGGTCGACATTCCTGCATACCGCGACCAGCTCGAGCGTCATCTGGGTAAGGCCCATGAGATCTCGCGCATGATGATTCACAAAGCCCAGGCTAAACCCAAGCACGTCGTCTTTCCCGAAGGCGACAATGAAAAAATCCTGCGCGCCTGCCACTCGATCTTGGAAGAAAGGATCGCCACTCCCATCCTGCTCGGCAACCCCGCCACCATTCATGCCAAAGTCGCTGGTCTGGGATTGAATCTGAAACAAGCGAAGATCGTCGATCCAGCGGTATCGCCGCTTCGTGAACCATACATCCAGGAACTGTTCCGCCTGCGCCAGCGTCGCGGCGTCACTCTCGCCGAGGCCCGCGTGTTAATCGACGATCGCAACGTCTTCGCATCGATGATGGTGAACATGGGAGATGCCGATGCTCTGGTCTCCGGCGTGACCCAGCATTTTCCCGATACCATTCGCCCTGCCTTGCAGATCGTCCGCATGCGCGAAGGTCTGCACAAGGTCGCCGGCTGTTATCCCATGATTACCCACAGCGGAGAGCTGTACTTCCTTGCCGACACCAGCGTCAATGTCGATCCCACCGCGGAAGACCTGGTGGAAATTGCCTTGTGTGCCGCGCAGGAGGCACGCCGCTTTGACGTAGTGCCGCGAGTCGCCATGCTTTCCTTCTCCAGCTTTGGCAGCACCCGGAACCCGCTCTGCGACAAGGTCCGAAAGGCAGTGGAGTTGCTCCACAAAGCCGATCCAACTCTGATCGTGGATGGAGAAATCATGGCCGATGCCGCCGTCTCGCCCGAAGTCCTGGAGCAGTCCTATCCCTTCAGTTCGCTGCAGGGCGGCGCCAACGTGCTGATCTTCCCCGACCTAGCGTCGGCCAACATTGCCTGCAAGTTGCTGGCAACGATCGGAAACTGCGAGACGCTAGGCCCCATCCTCATGGGGATGACGCGCCCCGTACATTTGCTGCCCCGCGGAGCCGAAGTGGAGGACATTGTGAGCGTGGTCGCCATCGCGGTCGTGGACGCGCGCGAGATGGAATCAGCTACCAGAACGCCAGCGATCGCAGAATCGGTCGCGCTAGCGGACTAACCGCAATCTGGAGTTTCAAGAGTTAGGCCGGCCGATGGAAGAAACAAAGGGCACAAGCTAGCGCTTATGCCCTACGACCGGCTCTTGCGCCGGTCCACAGATGCTCTGTAGCCAGACTACTTCGCTTGCAGAGATTCGATGTAGCGGGAAAGGTTCGCCGTGCGTTGCTGCACTTCGCCCTCGTGCCCGCCGCTCATACTCCAAAACAACGCTCCCCACACCGGCATGTCTTTCGATCCGTGCGCGGGAAGAGCGGATTCGCCGCGGATGGTGGCCGAGACTTTCAGCGACGGATATTTTCCTCCGTTGTTTTTGCTGAGCAGGGTAAGGTCGGCGGGAGGAATCTTCAGCGCGCTGGCGGCCGGACCTCCGCCTTTGCCGTCCGTTCCATGGCAAACAGCGCAGTACGCCTTGTACATATCCTTGCCCGATACCGGCGACGTCGACTTCACCGGGACATGCTTAATGACCTTCTCTGGTTGACCCTGCGTTTGGTCCTGCGCGGCGACCGTACAGGCGCATACGATCAAAGCGGTGAACATCAACATCAGTTTCTTTATGGACATCGCATTTTCTCCTTTTGGCCCAATGCTTTCTTGTCCGAATTTCTGAGCGCAATCGGGAACCGAAAACCGCCTTCGGGGCCACCTTCCGTTTCGCCCCTCGCTATTCCAGCGAGGCATGCGCCGCGGAGATTTTCCAACTCTTGCCGTTTCGCGCGACAGTCATCGTGGCTTTCGTCGGGTCAGCGTGATAGAAGTCGGCTCCGTACTTGTTGATCAGGGTTTGACGCTCCCACACACCGAAGCTTTTTACCAGCGGACCGCCCGCGTCAAACACGTCCCCCAGTGGATTGGACACCCATTTCCAATTGTATTCGATGACCGCGTTATCGCCATTCGTGTTTACGCCCGCGATGCTTACCAGTTGTCGTTGCGCCAGCGGAGCCTTATACAAGAAGGTACCATCCGCTTCTTGCGATTTCTTGACACCCGGGACGCCATCCAGCATGTGCTCCCCGTCCGGCGTCAGCGAGACCGCAAAGTTGCCCTTCGCCGGCTTGCCCAATTTAACCAACCCCGCCTTTTCCATCAACCGATAATAAACATCTGGTTTCCCGTCGTCCCCGGTCTTCACCACACCAGTGTGGAAGCGGATGGTGGCCGGACCCGATCCCTGGAGCGCCGCTGTCACGATCCCGTTCGCCTCCTGCGCTTGCAGAGGTCCTTTCCCCCGGACTTGGTAGATCAGGTACCCCGCCAAGCCCACGATGCCTGCTAACAGGCAAACCATGAGTAACAACGGCAAGATCGACGAGCGTTTTTCCATCTCAACTTCGGCTTCAAACATTTGGCAGCCCCCTTATTTTTTTGAACAGCCGGAAATCATTACCGAACCCCACATTCTGAGTCCGCCATTTCCCGATTGCTGTGATCAAAGGCACGATGGAATGTGCCCCGCATCACCATGAGGCTGTCCCCTTACCATGTCCCGGAACAAAGGGCCTGTCAGTTGGCGTGCGCATCCGCACATACATTCGTGATGACCGTCACACCCTGCCGTACCCCCGCGCCGCATAATTACCGCAGCTTTCGTGGAGTGTTCTACCACCTCGAGCGTGGAGATCCGATGGCAAAAGGACGCGTTTCCATCGTCGTTGAGCGCTGTAAAGCCTGTGGCTTCTGTGTGGAGTTCTGTCCCACACACGTGCTTGCGCTCTCTTCGGCTTTCAATTCCAAAGGCTACCATCCACCGCACGTCGTTCATCCGGAAAAGTGCAGTGGTTGTGATTTGTGCGGCATGTACTGCCCCGACTTCGCCATTTGTGCAACCAAGGTGACTCCCCCAGGCGGAGGTGACAAATGAAGGCCGATCTTCAAAAAGTCGATCAGAAGCCCGCTTTTCAGAAGGCCGACCCGCGTGGCGTCCTCACCGGCGTGCACTTCATGGATGGCGACCACGCCTGCTGCGAAGGCGCGCTGGCCGCCGGCAGCCGCTTCGCCGCCGGATACCCCATCACTCCTTCCACCGAAATCGTCGAGCGCTTCGCCTCGCGTGTGCCCACCGTAGGCGGAACCTTTATCCAGATGGAAGATGAACTGGCCGCATCCATCACCCTGCAAGGCGCGGTCTGGGGCGGCGCCAAGGCGTTTACCGTGACCTCCGGCCCTGGCTTTTCCCTGATGATGGAGCACATCGGCTACGCGGCCATGACCGAAACGCCGTGCGTGTTCGTCGATGTGCAGCGCGGAGGCCCGTCCACTGGCCTGCCCACGCTCCCCGCGCAAGCCGACATGATGCAGGCGCGTTGGGGATCGCATGGCGATTACGAAATCATCGCCCTCTGCCCCAATTCTCCGCAGGAGTGTTTCGACCTCACCATCAAAGCCTTCAATCTGGCCGAAGAATTCCGCGTGCCCGTGATGTTCATGATGGACGAAGTCGTGGGCCACATGACCGAGAAGGTAGTGATTCCGCCAGCCGATCAGATCGAAGTCGTGCCGCGCCGCCATACTCACAAGCCGGTCGACGATTATCTCCCCTACGGAACCAACGGCGACCTGGTGCCGGAAATGGCGCACGCCGGCGACGGCTACAAGTTTCATGTCACCGGCTTGACCCACGACGAACGCGGCTATCCCAACATGACGCCGCAGGTCCAGGACAAGCTGGTTCGCCGCCTGCAAGACAAGATTCTCAACGCTGTCGACCGCATTACACTGGTCGAAGAAGAGCAACTCGATGGCGCCGATGTAGTGGTCGTTTCCTACGGAATCACTTCGCGAGTAGCGCAACGAGCCGTCGAGGTGGCTCGTCAACAGGGGCTGCGAGTCGGCAAATTGCGCCTCATCACCGCCTGGCCGTTCCCCGAGAAAAAGATCCGCGAACTCGCAGCCAAGGTGAAAGCATTCGTCGTCCCCGAACTCAATCTGGGCCAGATGGTGCGTGAAGTGGAGCGGGCTGCCGCCGGCCAGGCCAAGACCTTCGCCGTGTCGCACGCGGGCGGCGGAGTGCACAATCCCGAAGACATCCTCAACGCAATTGTGGAGGCCGCGCGATGACCGAAAGCTTGAACACCGATATTCTCAACCCAGTCGAGCCCTTCCTGCGCAGCGATCGCATGCCTTCCATCTGGTGTCCGGGATGCGGCATCGGCACCACCGTGAATTCTTTCGCCCGCGCCCTCATCGAATCGAAAATCGATTTGCAATCTCTCGCGCTCGTCTCCGGCATCGGCTGCACCGGGCGCGTGGCGGGCTATGTCAAACTCGACTCGTTCCATACCACGCACGGCCGCGCCATCCCCTTCGCGACGGGACTCAAACTCGCTAACCCCAAGCTGAACGTCGTCGTCTATTCCGGAGACGGCGATCTTTGCGCCATCGGCGGCAATCATCTGATTCACGCCGCGCGCCGCAACATCGATTTGAAAGTCATCTGCGTGAACAATCTGATCTATGCCATGACCGGCGGCCAGACCGCTCCCACCACGCCCGATCATTCGACCACTTCCACCAATCCTTACGGTGTGTTCGAGCCGTCGTTCAATTTGCCGCACCTGGTCGAAGCCGCGGGCGCGGTTTACGTCGCGCGCTGGACCACCTTTCACGTGCGGCAACTGTCGCGCTCCATCAGCGAGGCCTTCCAGAAGAAAGGCTTCTCTTTCATCGAAGTGATCTCGCCCTGTCCCACGCTGTATCAGCGCCGCAACAAGATGGGCGACGGTCTCGACGCCATGAAGTTCTACAAAGAGAAGAGCAAGGTCCGGAACGGAGCGCCGACCAGCGAAGTCGGCCTGACCATGACCGGAGAAATCGTCGTGGGCAAGTTTGTCGACCGCGACCGCCCCGACTACCAGACGATGATGCGAGCGCAATACGCCGATACGCTCGGCGCGAAATTCGTGGAACAGCAGGAGATGGTATGCGGCTAACGGAAATTCGTCTCGCCGGCTTTGGCGGCCAGGGAGTGATTCTCTCGGCCATCGTCCTCGGCAAAGCGGCATCGATTTATCAGGGCGCGTTTGCCACCATGACCCAGAACTTCGGTCCCGAAGCCCGCGGCGGCGCCTGCAGCGCACAGCTCGTCCTTTCCGACTCGCCCGTGCTGTACCCGTACGTCACCCAGCCCGACATCCTCGTCGTCATGTCACAAGAGGCCTATGTGCGTTTTGGCCCCGAGTTGAAAGACGGCGGTATCATGATCGTCGAGCAGGATCTGGTGCGAGTTTCCGATCTCAAGCAGGGAATCCAGGTCTACAGCATTCCCGCTACCCGCATCGCCGAAGGACTCGGAAAACGCATGGTGCTGAATTCGGTGATGGTGGGATTTTTCACCGCAATCACCTACCTGCTGGAACCCGAGGCCGTCCGCAAAGCAGTCGCCGATTCCGTTCCGCCCAGCTTCCGGGAACTCAACCTGAAGGCCTTCGAAAAAGGGCTGGAGTACGGAGCCACTGCCTTGACCACCGGCGCGAACCCTGCCGATGCGAAGCTACAGATCCAGTACGCGCGCGAATAAAGAGATTCACTGTTGCATTCTGCAATTTTCGATGTTGCGACATTCATCACAGAGCTTCTGAGGCGTAAATCGCTGATTCCACATGGTAGTTCTCGATTCCCACCTCCAAACACCGAGAACCCGAGCATTTAGCTGTTGCGATTTCCATCAAAACGGCTGTTGACGATTTCAGCGCGAGACCTAGCCCCACCACACTTCTTGCGGTCTATCTGCTTCATTTAATGGAAGATCGTCGCCTGCGCGTCGGTCACTCGCGAGTCGCTTCTTTCTGGCACGGCGATTGCTTTTACAAGACTGCTGAGTGGTTCGCTAGACGGCCCTCAGGCGAGGTGACTTATGACAGTCCTACTGGTTCTCTTCTTCTTCGCGACCTTCCTGCTGATTGACCATTTCCGCACCCGACACGCCATGGCACCCGCGTTGCAGGTCGCCCCGGCGAAGCATGAAGCGCTGCCTCGCCTGCAACCGGCTCTGGTCGGCGGCTTCGCGGTCCCAGAGAACCTGCGCTATCACCCGGGTCACACCTGGGCACTGAGTGAGAGCCCCACCCTGGTACGCGTCGGCATGGATGACTTTGCCTCCAAGCTGACCGGCAAGCTAGAGCGCATCACGCTGCCGCAGCGCGGCCAGTGGATTCGCCAAGGCCAGAAGATGTGCACGCTTTATCGCGACGGCTGCGCCGTTGACATGGTTTCGCCGATCGAAGGCACAGTGTCGAACATCAACCAGGCGCTGGTGGAGGATCCGAAGTTGGCGCTCAGCGATCCTTACGGCGAAGGCTGGCTGGTGACGGTGCAGGCACCCGACGCCAAGACTAGCTTCCGCAACTTAATCGGTGGCGCGCTCGCCCGCTGGTGGACGGAAGAGTCGGCAAGCCGCTTGCAGCGCCGTATGCCAATGGCGCTGGCCGGTGCGCTTGCTCAGGATGGTGGGGTAGCCGTGAACGACCTCTCCGCCCAGATCCCCGATCAGGAGTGGCTGCCGCTGGCAAAAGAATTCTTCCTGTCATAATCAAACTCGCAGCGATGCGAGCCACGTTGCACTCGGCGAAAGAGGACTGCAAGAACACCGGCCGCCCGGATTCCAAGGCTGAAAAGCCATGAACACCGGGCGGCCGCTGCGTTTGGACCGTCCTTCCGTTTACATCTTGCCGTTTACACCGCTCAGAACGTCACCTTTGCCGCCAATTGAAAGGCGCGCGGACCACCTGAACCGAACACACCGCCCGCCTGGCTCACCGGAGTGCCAAATGCCGAGGAGTAATTCGGATTGTTGCCATCAGGCACCAGCGAGTTAAAGAACCCGGAATAGTTGTTCTTACTCGTCCCCAGGATGTTGGTTTTGTTGAACAGATTAAAGGTTTCGCCGATCAGTTGCAGGTTGAATCGTTCGCTCAGGCGGAAATCTTTGGAGAGCCGCATATCGAACGAATTGAAGGTATCGTCGAAGCGGGCGTTCGGAGAAACCAGGGGGAACGGGGAGTCCGGGGCTCCGGCGTTATTGAGCTGTGTCAGGAAAGCGTTCAACTGCGTTCCCGTGTGAAATTGACGCCCGCCGACATTGCGCCCGAGTTCTGGAACTCTATCGCCGCTGCCGTCGCCCAGCAGAATATCCATGGGAACTCCCGACGCGTAGGTCCAAAGCGGAGAGAACCGCAGGCGCCAAGGCAAGTCCACCGTCCCCTGCAGCACTAAGCGGTGCCTTTGATCGTTAGGGGCCGGCCCATATTCCCGGTGCAGATCGGTGGGATCCACCGGCGCATATCCGAACGGGATCTGGTCATAGTTTGCATAGTCGCTTGCCTTCGAGAAAGTATAAGCACTATGGAATTGGAAGCGTTGCGCGAAGCGATGGTCCACCGTCACCCAAAGCGCGTCGTAATGGGTGCTCGCGGTGGATTGCAAATCGGTCACGGTCTCCGGACCTCCGGAGTCGGGGTTGTACACGGAACCAAGCGGAACGCCAATAATGAAGCGCGTGCCGAAGTCGTGAATCCCATCGACTTTGAGAATCCAATTTCTGGCAAACTCCGTCTGGACGCCTAAATTGAATTGCTGCACCCGTGGGTTCCGAAGATCGTTGTCAATCAGATTGATGCCTTCCGATGCGCCTCCCGCTCCCGGGATAATCGGACCGCTAAACGGATTGGAAAAAGTAGGCGCGCCGGGCACAAAGTTTCCATTGGCGTCCAGGAAGCTGGCGTTTCCCACCGTCACGTCAATCGGCAGCGCGCGGCCGTCGAGTCCGCGCTCCAGCGATTCAACCTCGAGCGTGACGCGATCGTAGTAAATCCCATATCCGCCGTGCACACTATACTTCCCACTTTTGGTCGCCCAGTTGAAACCAATACGCGGGCCCCAATCTTCTCCATCCTTGTGCCGCGTGCCGTGCAGAAACGGCAGCAGGATGGGATTGATCTGACCGTAATGCCCGACGTCGTTCACGTCGGTATCAATCTCATAGCGCAGGCCGAGATTCAACGTGAGCTGAGGATGGACCCGCCAATCGTCCTGGATGTAGCCGGCAATGTGATTATTGTCGGCATCGGGAATGATGAGGTCCTTGTTGGGCGTGCCGCTGCGAATGGCGACCGCGAACAGTAGGTCCTGATCGTTGATCACGCCGTCGCCATTCCGGTCCTGATCGGCGAAGTTCTGAATAAACTCGACCGCGCCGCTGCGGAAAACTCCAAGGTCGAATTTCGCGCCGATGCGCTGGAACTCCCCGCCAAAATGCAAGTTGTGCTTGCCGTGCGTCCAGTCCACTTCATCATCCCATTGCGACCGTTTTTGCCAGGTGAGTTGCGGCGAATCATAGGAAGCGCCGTCAGCCAGACTGGGAAAATCCAGCTCCGGGCCTGGATTCACCGGATCAATCACGTTGTGGAAGTTGTTGAAGCTATAGCTGGCCCGGTTGAGCAGAGTCGGGCCCAGCACTCGCGTCCAGGAAGCCTGGAAAGTCTGGAAGCGGTTGTTCGAGTCCTGCCTCTCCGACGCAGAACCGATGGGCTGATCGGACAGAAAGGGAGTGACGCCGGTCGCGTCCTGCCGTTCGATATTGTAGTGCAGCGAAAGCGTATCCTTGCCGGAAATCTTCCAATCGCCGCGAAGCGTTCCCATCGGATCGGTCAAAGGTTCCGGCGCAAAGTTGTCAGAGATCGTTCCTCCTCCGCCCGTGGCATTGGCTTGGCGAGCCCCAACCAGCAAGCCGCCTAGTTCATTGCGATATTCAAACCCGGCAAACCACCATGCTTTGTCTTTGGCCAGTGGGCCGCCCACGGTTCCCGCATACTGCTGCCTCCGAAAAGGAGGCAAGGCACCCTCCGTGGAGGATGGATTGAAGGTCGCGGGCAACGCCTGCAAGCTCTGGTCGCGTTCGTAAACCGATGCCGATCCGTGAAGGGAATTGGTGCCGGACTTGGTGACCACATTCACCACCGTAGAGCCGGAGCGGCCCAGTTCCGCGGAAAAGCGATTGGTGGCGACCTGAAATTCCTGTACCGCGTCTTCCGGAACATTGAGCAGCATGCCGCCGACAACGTCGTCGTTGTCGTCCATACCGTCAATACTCACATTGCCACCGCGCCCCAGTTGTCCGGCGGACGAAATCACCACCGTATTCTGCTTGGTCGGATCGAAGTTGGGCGCGATCGCGTTCCCCGGCATTAACAACGCCAGCTCGAGAAAATTGCGCCCATTCAGCGGCAAGTTATCGACTTGGTGCGCATTGACCACGCCGTCCACAACCGAAGAGATGGTGTCCACTCTCTCAGTTCCGACGTCGCTGACATTCACCGTAATCTTTTTTGCCTCAACGCTCAGCGCGACCTTCAGTGCCTGCTGCTGTCCCACTTCCAAGGAAACGGACGCGGCGAAGTCGGCAAAGCCTGGCGCTTGCACCCGAATCTCATAAACTCCGGGCGCCAGGTCGTTCAGCACGAATACGCCCTCGTTATTCGTGGCCGTGCTCCTCGCTATTCCCGTGGCGCTCTGGCGCGCAGTCACGGGCGCGCCCTTAACCACCGCTCCTTGCGGATCAATGACCGTGCCCTCGAGCACGGCCGTTCCTAACTGCTGAGCATTGGCGGTCGCTGCCACAAGTGCAATGGTCAACCCGGCCAAGACTGCTTTTCGAAATGAGTTATAGATCCGACGAATACGCAAAATATCCCCCTCTATTCGCTTCGCGGCGGACTTAGTGCCCGCGATTCTGTTGCACTAGATCTGGTCTCATAAAAGGCTTTGGGTAGGGCACGGCTTTCAGTCGTGCCGCTCAAGGCCAATAAACACGCGGGCTTTAGCCCCTGAAGGCCGAACAGTCTGCTCGCAGAACCATTTATGAATTATGAGACCGCTTCTAATTCTCAAGACCGCAAAAAGTAACGAAAGCGCGGCCTGCGCGCAATAGTGCAAAAGCAATATGTGTTTATCGCGCTATAGTGCAAAAGCAGTATGTCGCTAGCGCGTGATAGGCGAGGTTAGAAACCGGAGAGACAGGATGTTTTCCGCAAAAAAACTAGAAGTTTCGTGCCGACGAGACCTGCGTCATCGGAGTTACTACGCCGCGGCAGGCGGTGCACAGTGTGCTTTCCTTCAGGTCGATCCACTCCACCGCGTGGGAGGGGGCCATGGCGCAGCGGTAATCCTCGCAGTGAGTCAGGTTCAGAGTGTGGCCGAGTTCATGAACCGCTTCCTTGATCACCCGCTGGCGGAAAAGTTTCGGGTCGGGCGGAAAGCCATAGAGCTCCTGGCGCAGCCGGTGCGCTGAGATCACGGCGCAGGGGCCGCCCATCTGCGCCTCGCCGAAAACGAAAGTAAGAATCGGGATGTAGAGATCCACCGAGGCAATCCCCAGCATTCGCCAGGAGTCTTCGGTAAGGAAACTCTGCATGCGATGCAGGATTTCCGACGAGTGGTACTGCTGCCGCTCTCCGTGGTAAGCGAACTCTGGATCCAACCGGACAGGAAGCACTTTGCAAGGGACGCGGAAAGTCTCTTCGACGGCGGGACACAGATCCTTCATCAGCCCGTCATCCACATTCCCGATCGGCAACAGTTGTAGCAGCTTCATCAGGGCAGCATTATCGCGTCTCAACGGGATTGCGAGTCCAGCCGTACTTTTTCAGCTTGTGATAGAGAGTGACCCGGTCGATGTCGAGTATCTCCGCGGCCCGGCTCTGATTGCCTCCGCATTCCTCCACCACCCGCAGAATGTGGGCCCGCTCCATTTCCTCCAGCTTCTTGCCCGGGCCGTTGGAGACGCTTTGCGCTTTGAAGATGAAATCCTGTTCGTGCAACTCCGGTTCCTGTCCCACCACCATGGCGCGCTCGACCGCATTCTCCAATTCGCGAACGTTGCCCAGCCAGGGCTGCTGCTGTAACTGGTTCATAGCCGCGGGTGAAACCCGGGTCATGCGTTTGTTCATCGCCAGGGAGAACTTCTGCACGAAGTGGTTCACCAGCAGCGGAATGTCCTCCGGGCGCTCGCGCAGCGGCGGCAGTTCGATGCGGAAAACATTCAGGCGGTAAAACAGATCGGGACGGAACTTACCTTCCTCGATCAATTTTTCCAGATCCTTGTTGGTGGCGGCGACGCAGCGGAAGTCCACCTTGATAATTTGGTTGCCGCCCACGCGCGTGATCTCGCGTTCCTGCAAAACCCGCAGCAGGTCGGTCTGTGTCTTCAGGGAGATGTCGCCGATCTCGTCCAGGAAAACCGTCCCACCTTCGGCAATCTCGAATTTGCCTTTCTTGCGGTACTGCGCGCCGGTGAACGCTCCTTTTTCATGCCCGAAGAGTTCGCTTTCCAGAAGCGTCTCCGTCAGCGCGCCACAATGGATGGCAACCAGCGGATGAAATCTCCGCGTGCTGGCATGGTGGATCGCCCGCGCCACCAGTTCCTTTCCCGTCCCGCTTTCACCCGTGACCAGCACCGTAGCGTCCGTGGGACCAACGGTCTCAATGGCGTCGAAGACCTTGCGCATGGGACCGCTCTGGCCAATGAGGTCCCCGGGACGCGCCACTTCGGCAACCGTCTCGCGCAACAGGACGTTCTCCTGCGCCGTCCGCTTATGCGCCAGCGCGTTCTTCACCATGTGTGCGATCTCGTCCGGGTCCAGTGGTTTGGTCACGTAGTCATAGGCGCCGTTTTTCAGCGCGGCAACCGCGGTGTCGACCGAGGCATAGCCGGTCATGATAATCACGATGAGCTCGGGGTCGATTTCATGCATACGGCGCTGCAGTTCGATCCCGTCGACGCCGTGCATCTTGATATCCACCAGGGCGGCATCCCACCGTTGTTCCGCCAGCCGGGTAAGCGCGTCATTGGCGTTTTCCACCGTGGTGACTTCGTAGCCTTCTTCGTGGAACCATTTGCCGAGCGAATCGCGCACGCTCAGTTCGTCGTCCACGATCAGCAGTTTTCCCTGTGTGCTCACTTCACTCACCTCGCTTTGTCGCGGCATTCCCGCCGCTGACGCCTGCCGTCGGAACGTACGGCCCCTGACTGGGCAGAGTTACGGTGAAAGTTGTGCCCCGGCCCAGCTCCGATTGGACCACGATGCGCCCGTTATGCCGTTCCACGATGCCGCGGCTGATCGCCAGGCCCAGCCCCACTCCGTGCCCACTTTCTTTCGTCGTCAGAAAAGGTTCGAAAACATGCGGCAAGACTTCGGGGTCTATGCCCGCTCCGTCGTCGCGCACCTGAATCTCGATTTCACTCTCATCGTTGCTCACGCGGGTCTCGATCCAGAGATTCCCGCCGCGGGGCATGGCATCCCGGGCATTCATGATGAGTGCCAAAAACACTTGTTCGATTTGCGCCGGATCGCATGGCACGCGCGGCAGGTCCTTCGCATAGTGCAGTTGGACTTCAACTCCGCCCAGCTCCAGTTGATGCCGCACCAGCAGCAGGCAACGATCGATCACTGCATGGACGTCGGTGGATTGCACGTTCATGGGCGCGGTTCGCGATAGCGTGAGCAGGTTCTTGATCAGGTCGCCGCAACGCCGGCTTTCCGCGGCGATCAGTTCCAGACATTCGATCGCCTCCTCGCGTTTTTCATGCTCGGTCTGTCCCGTTCCCACCCACTTCCGAATCAGCTTGGCATACGTGAGAATCCCGGAGAGCGGATTGTTCACCTCGTGCGCTACCACGGCCGCCATCTTGCCGATGGACGCCATTCTCTCCGAGTGCAGCAAATGATCGTGGGCGCGATTGAGTTCCCTCGTCTTCTGCTCGACGCGATCTTCCAGCGTCTTGGCCCAGGTAACGATTTCTTCGTTCGCCGCGCGCAACTGCAGGCTCATTTCGTTGAAGGAATGCGCCAGATCGCCCACTTCGTCATGAGATTGCACCTCGATCTGGTAGCCAAGATTCCCCTGGGAAAGGTGTTCGGTGCCGTTCTTGAGCGCCTTGATGGGCTCGCCGACCACTCGCCACACGAATAACCAGCTCAATACCGCCACAATCAGCATCGCTCCCGCCGTGTAAGACAACATGCGAGCGCTGCTCACGGAAAGCTGGGCATCGGCATTCGCCAGCGAAACGTTGGTGTCCAGCACGCCCAACACTTGCTGGCTGGCGGGATGCGCGTGGCAGGCGGCATTCGAGCAACTGGGTTGATTTTCAATGGGAGTGATGATTCCCAACACGCGGTGGCCGCCGCCAATGCGATAAATGCGAAAGCGATCGGGACGATTGAGGCGCGTCAGCGGCTGCGATTGATTGTGACAGCCGTAGCAGGCCTCCGCTTTCTTATCGAGGACGTGGCTGACTTCCGCGGCATCGGTGGAGTAGCTGATCCGCCCCTCCTGGTCGAAGATGCGGACTTTTACCATGCCGGGCTCGTCGGCGATGGTCTGGATGGTGTGGTAGAGTCCCTCGCGATCGTTGCGCAGCATGTAGTACGCGGTGCTGCGATTGATCACATCGCTCACCCGCTCGGCGCTGGCCAGCGTGCTCTGCTCCAAATGCTGCCGATGCAGCCGGACAATGAGAAAACCCAGCAGACCGAACACCAGCGTCATCGAGACCGCCAGCAGGAAAACAAGTTTCACGCTGATACTGTTCGCCCAGTGTGGACGATGTTCCATCGTTGACGCATTTGAGTCAGGATCCGGCATGGGTCAATTCAGGCACAGCCGGCGAAGCTGCGGCTGACGGAGCCGCGACCCGTGCGGACTGCGCTAAGTGTGTTTCGTGCGCTGGCGGGAACACTGGAAGATACTTCACCGCCAGCCAGAAGACCGCAAACGCCCCGGCCACCAGGCTCATGGTGATGGCAAGTTCCGTCCACTTGGGGAAGTAGTAAGTGCCGGAACTGGCTTCCATTCCTGTAATCGCGACGTTCATCCGGTTGGTCACGAATCCAAGCAAGGTTAACACCGAACAGAAATAGAGGGCAGTGGGGTTCTGGTGAATGCGCCGCTGGAACAGAAGCAGCATTGGTATCAAAAGGAGCGCAATTTCCAGCAGGAACAGGTACGTCTCGGTCCGCGGCAGGAGCAACAGATGAAAAACGCCGCGGTGCACCATGTCGACAAAGCGCAAGGCCAGGTAAAAGGACAGCGCGACCGCCAGGACCCGGCCGAGGCTGACGAGCAGAGACTGCTCCAACTGTTTTCCGAACGCCTTGCGGCTATGCCACGACTCGAAAACCGTCATGGCCAAACCCGCGCACAGCGCAGATACAAAGAAGAACACGGGCTCCAGCGGCGAGTACCACAGCGGATACAGCTTGCCCGGAACAATGAGGTAAAGGCTGCCCAGTGACGACTGGTGCAGTGTCGAGAGAATCACGCCCAGAATCACTACCGGAATCATGACGCCTCGCAGCCAGACGAGCGCTCGTTGCCATCCCAGGCGCTCCAATACTGCCGGAGCGAACTCCAGGGCCAGCACCGTTGTGTAAAGCATGACGCACCACGCGATCTCAAACATGACCGAGTGGTCGTTCCACATCACCATGGGATGCCACACGCGATAGGGCCTTCCCAGGTCAATGATGAGCGAGCAGATGAACGCCGAGTAACCCAGGAACGCGGTCAGGATCATGGGCCGCAGCACTGGATGGTAACGCTTCAGGTTGAAGATATGGACAACCGCAGCCAGCGTGAATCCCCCGCCCGCCAAAGCCACCGCGAACAACTTGAATCCAACCCAGAGGCCCCACGGAAACGCGTCGCTGAGGTTGGTCGAGGCGCCCAATCCCCGCGCGAACCGCAGGATCAGAGAGTAGCCGCCCAGCAGCAGAACTACCCAGAGAATCACGTTCCAAAATCCGAATCTAGGCTTCCCCATTTTCGTCCTTGCCTCGTTTCTTGTCTTCGAAGACGGATTTCTTTTCGCTGTCCTCGGCGGCCGCCACGTCGTCGCGCCGGTTCGTAATCCACCAGATGCCGCCCAGCAGCACCCCTCCCAGCATGACCACGTCGGGAACTTTCGAAAGCACTCGAGAAGTCAGCAATGGCATGGGTTCGGTGAGCATGTTGGCGGAGTAGCCGAATTGTTCGAAGGGAACGCTGGAGAGTAGCAGCACCGAAGTTCCGCCCACTTCGCTCAGACCGTAGATGTGCTGCACATACTGGCCCGGGTTGTCACGAATGCGCTTCTGTGCTTCGTTGATAAGCTCGTCGCGTTCGCCAAACTTCGTGGCCCCAGTCGGACAGATTTCCGCACACGCCGTTTGCTTGCCTGCTGCCACTCGATTCGGACACATGGTGCACTTCCGCACCTTGGGAAGCATCTTGCCCCATTCATATTTGGGAACGTTGAAGGGGCAGGCCAGCATGCAGTAGCGGCAGCCCATGCAACGGCCTTCTTCATAGATCACGGGGCCGGCCGCCGTCTTGCGCAATGCTGCCACCGGGCAAGCCGAAGCGCACGCCGGGTCCTGGCAATTCATGCACAGCCGGCGCATGAACTTATCGCCTTTGGTGAGCACGGCCGTGTACTTATGCTCGGATTGCTTTTCCTCCGCCGCGATGCTGTCGTTGTAGGGCAGGCTGTTTTCAGTGGCGCACCCTTGCTCACACTGTTTGCAACCGATGCAGATTGTCGCGTCATACAGTAGGGCCTTACTCATGGGAATTGCTCCTCGGAATTTCCCCCGTCGCTCCCAAGCCGTACTCCCGTTGTGACGGTACGGACTCGGGAATCGCGTCGAACGTCTTTGCCGCGCCGCCAGCAAACAAAACCCTGAGTCCGGGGAGGTGTGCACCCGGACCCAAGCGGGCTGTTCCCTGGGGGAGAGCGAACAGGGAAGAAGGTTTCCGGCTGGCGACGAATCGGCCAGGAGCCCATTCCGTCTGCCGAATTGAGCCGGACATCTTCATACTCTGCCTTCGCGCCTTCTTCAGCCGCAGTCCGCGATTACGTGACCGCGGCGATGCGCAAAGAAGAAGGACAGCCCTGACCACAGCCGGCGACTACTTCTGCAGGCTGCGAACATACGCAACCACAGCCTTCACATCGTCGGCAGCCAGACTCTTCACCGCGGGCGTGTGCTTCGCCGTGCCCGTAACCGCCTTGGCCAGGTCGGCATCCGACAGTTTCTTGGCATCGTCCGAAATCAGGCTCGGAGCCTTCATCGCGGGCTTTCCCGCCGCATCCGCTCCGTGGCACATGGCGCACTTTCCTTTGTAGATAGCGGCTCCGTCCTCAGCCCACGACAGATTCGGAATCAGGATGAACAGGGCGACCGCGATTGTCATTACCAGCATCACCAGCTTTGTCGTCTTCATGATTTCGTTTTCTTCTCCTTGTGAAATTTTGCAACTCGATCAGGTAGCGGTTCCTCTCGCAGTCGCTTGTATGTTGCGAAAGTCACCACCGATACGATCCTCCAAGCAACCGGATGCAGCAGAACTCAGCAGTTCCAACGCTGCCCAGTTGGGAGTTTCAACGTTGGCAGGGATCACCCGCAGTGATCCAGGTCACCCTAAGCCGTGACTACCGTCGGGAAAAGCGCGCGTAAAAAGCCCGCTCCAGAGTCCACGGGTTACATTGACCGGTGACTCCGGTCACAGCGTCGTTCGCGATCCGGACTGACAATCGGTCCCAGCAGTGAGGTGTAGATATGCCGATACTCCTGATGGCTCTGCTCGCGCTGGTGATCTTTGGCCTGATCGGGATTCTGCTGACAACCGCGATGGTCATGGAGCATTCCAAGCGCAAACATTCAATCCCCGGCGACGCCGCGCACCCTGTAACCTCTGGCGCTGCCTCTTCGTTTGACCCCAAACTTCGATAGACCGCGTGGCGGCGGCGCGGAATCCGTCCGCAAAGGAGAGAACTGATGAGCACGATTGTCTTTGATAAGAAAGCTGACTTGGCCGGGCCCGGAATCGGCGACTACAAGGAATTGGAAAAAATTCTGCCTCGTGATTACCGCTCCCTGCTGACCCCGAAAGAGACGCAGCAGGCCATCTTCCAGGTGAAACGCCATATCGAAGACAACCTGTGCCGGGAACTCAATCTGACGATGGTCGAAGTGCCGCTCATCGTCGACGTGGAGAGCGGCGTCAACGACATGCTCGATCGCGACGGCTCGCGCACCCCCATTCAGTTCCATATCTCGAACGACCGCGACCAGCATCCCATCGACGCCCAGGTCGTGCAGGCCGCGACCAAGTGGAAACGCGCCGCTCTCAAGCAGTTCGATTGCAAAGTCGGCGAGGGCATCTGCACCGACATGCGCGCCGTTCGGAAAGACTATTTCCTCGATCACGACCATTCCGCCTACGTCGATCAGTGGGACTGGGAGCGCGTCATCACCGACGAGCAGCGCAACCTCGAGTTCCTGAAGGCGATTGTCGCCAAGATCTGGAAAGCCATCGTCGGAGCCGAAAAATTCGCCCAGTCCCTCTTCCCGCAATTGAAAGACTCCCGCTATCCGAATCTGCCGGAAGAGTTGAAATTCCTGCACGCCGAGGAAATCCTGGATATGTATCCCACCCTGCCGCGCAAGCAGCGCGAGACCGCGATCCTGCAAAAGTATCCCGCGATCTTCATCATTGGGATTGGCTGGCCCCTGCAGGATGGTTATCCCCACGAGATGCGCGCCGCCGATTACGACGACTGGGTCACCGACACGCAGGATCAGACCCGTAAAGACACACACGGCCTGAATGGCGACATCCTGGTCTGGAACTCGGTGACCAAGCGGCGCCATGAGCTGACCTCGATGGGCATCCGGGTCACGGCCGAAACCCTGAAGAAGCAGCTTACGATGGCCAAGCAGTTGGACTTCCTGAAGCTGCCGTATCATCAGGCCATCCTGAACAACCAGATTCCGCTCTCGATTGGCGGAGGAATTGGGCAGTCGCGCACCTTGATGTTGCTCCTCCGCAAAGCCCATCTCGGAGAAGTCAGCGTAACCGTGTGGCCGAAGATCCTGAAGGAGATGTGCGCCAACAAGAATATTTTCGTGCTGGAGTAGATCGACTTCTCAGGAAGAATTCCGAGGGGGTGGCTAGAGAGGCCACCCCCTCATTAGTTTTGCCTCTCGAGTGAACATTTGACACTCCACGACAGAGTTGTCGTTTTACTGAAACGACCGGTCTCCGCCGAAAGCCGCCGGGATGCCCCTTCCACCCAGGTTTGCCCGATCCGCCGTTCGGGTGGTACAAACCTTCCGAGGCCACTCGTGAAAAAACTCGCCGTCGTCTCCCTGCTCGCCCTGTCCGCGCTTCTCGCCGTGTTCGTGGTTGCACGTGCCGCCGACCGTTCGCGCCGCATCAATCTTCCGACCAGCAAAAGCCTGACGCTCCCCGTTCCCGGCTACCTCGCCCGCACCAACAGCTTTCCCGCGACGATTGCGCTCAGCCCAGACGGACGCTACGCCGCACTGCTTAACCAAGGCTACGGAACACAGGAGTCGGGTGCGCGCCAATCGATCGCCATTCTCGATCTCAGCACCAATCAACTGCACGATTTTCCCGACGACCGTCTGAGCGACGACTATTCCACGCGCCAAAGCTATTTCATAGGTCTCGCATTCTCGAGCGACGGCAAGCATCTTTACGCCTCAATGGGATCGATCACCGATCCCACCGGCAAGAAGCCCACTAGCACCGGCAATGGCATCGCGCTGTATAAATTCGCAGCCGGACAGGTTACTCCGGAGCGCTTCATCAAGATCCCACCGCAGCGCATCGCCGAAGGCAAAGAAGTAGCGTTCGGCCTGCGCACAACCCCCGCCGGAACCGCGCCGCCATACCCCGCCGGATTCGCCGTGTTGCCCGGGGCCAAGAACCAAATGGAGCGACGGGCGTCCTCGCCCATCACATCCACAGGTGACCGCTTGCTTATCGCCAACAATCTTTCTGACAATGTAGTGCTTCTGGATGTGAACTCGGGCAAAATCCTGAAGTCGTTCGACCTGAGCCGCAGCCGCTACATTCCCAGCGCATATCCATACACAGTGATTGCCAACAAAGCTGGGACCGCAGCCTGGGTGAGCCTATGGAACTCTACTGCCGTTGCCGAACTGAGCCTGGAAACTGACAAGGTCGTGCGGTGGATAGACTCTGCGACATCAAACACTTCCGTAGGTCCGAGTTCACATGCGACCGCAATGCTGCTAAATGAAAAGGAAAACAGTCTCTACATAGCAATGGCGAACGCGGGCTTCATAGCTGTTGTTGATTTGAAAACCGGCGTGACCTACGTTCGCTATTCAAGCGGGGGAGATGATCCTGGATCTGTATTCCAATCGATTGCTATCTCGCCGGATAACAAGTATCTCTACGCCGCCAGCGCCTCGCTTGACGCGATCGCTGTGTTCGAGATCAAGGATTTTCTTCGACCACCAACGATGGCTCGAACATCGGACTCACCTGCCCTCGGTTTCATCCCCACCGAGTGGTACCCCAGCGCCCTAGCCATCGCCGGCAACGACCTCCTGATCGCCACCGCCAAAGGCGAAAGCAGCGGCCCCAACAACATGTTAGGCACCTTAAAAGGCGAGCGCAAAAGAAAAGAGCACCCCTACATCCCCACTCTGATTGGCGGCTCTATTCAGCGCCTCAGCCTCGCCGACATCGACAAGAATCTAGCTGCTTACACGCGCCAAGTAGAAGAAGACAACCTTATCCAATCCGATGGCGGCAAATTTGAATTCGCCAGCGGAACGAATCCCATCCACCACGTCATCTATGTGCTGAAAGAGAATCGCACCTACGATCAGATCTTCGGCGATCTTCCCGTAGGCGACGGCGACTCATCGCTGACCATGTACGGCAAAGACATCACGCCGAACGAGCACAAGTTAGCCCTGCAGTTCGGAGTTCTCGATAACTTCTACGACAGCGGAGAAGTTTCCGGCGACGGCCACATCTGGTCGACCGCCGCCACCACCAGCGACTACAACGAGAAAACCTGGCCGATCGGCTATCGCAGCAAGGAGCGCACCTACGATTCCGGCGGCAGCGTTGCCGAAGCATTCCCGCTAGAGCAGGGAATCCCTGACATAGACGACCCCGCCACCGGCTTCCTCTGGGATAACCTCGCCCAAAAAGGCCTGACCTATCGCGTCTACGGAGAATTCATCGCCGCCGTCTGGTGCAAGAGCGAAAAAGCGAAATCGCCAACAACAAAGATGGGATCGCCGAAAGAAGGCACGCCGTCTCCCAGTTCCGCAACCTGCCCCGTTTCCGAAATCAAAAAAGGCGAGCCTCTGCCGCCGAACGTAGGTAACCCACCCGGCGGCCCGAGCCCATGGCCATGGCCGATTCCGCAACTAAAGCGCATGCGTCCCACCAAAGCCGCCCTGCGCGACCACTACGATCCGCAGTTTCCAGATTTCGAAACCGATTATCCCGACCAACTTCGCGCCGACGAATTCCTCCGCGAATTCGACGAGTTCGTGAAAGCCAAAGGAACCGCCCAGGAGCTTCCGCAGTTCACTCTCCTCTATCTCCCCGACGATCACACCGGAGGCACGCGTCCCGGCAAGCCGACCCCGCAAGCCTCGGTCGCCGACAACGACCTGGCGCTAGGCCGCGTAGTCGATGCCGTCTCCCACAGCCCCTACTGGGACGACACCGCCATCTTCGTCATCGAAGACGACGCGCAAGACGGCGCCGACCACGTCGATGCCCATCGATCGACCGCCCTGGTCATCAGCAAATACGCGCAGAGCACTCCGCAGCCGTTTGTCGATCATCAGTTCTACACCACCGTCAGCATGATCCACACCATGGAAGCGTTGCTAGGCCTTCCCCCGATGAACTTGTTCGACGCCCACGCGCCGCTGATGGCGCCTCTTTTCACGGGCCCCGGCACGCAGCCGCCCTACCAGGCCGACGACCAGAATCTGCGCAGCGGCCTGATCTATCGAGTGAACGAGAAAAAAGCCGCGGGAGCAAAAGAATCGTCGCAGATGGATTTCACCAAGCCCGACGCAACCGATGCCAGGAAGCTGAACGCCATCCTGTGGCAGGACGCAAAAGGCAACGTCCCGATGCCAGTCACAGATCGCAGACCCTGAAGAATCAAGTTAGACGAATCACGTAGGGACAGCCGCCCTCGGCTGTCCACGCGGAGCGCAGCTCCGCATCAGCGTCTCGCTACGCTACAATCTGCGGATGGGCTCTCCAATCGAGTGCGTCAATCTGCGCAAGACCTACGACGGCAAAGTCGAAGCCGTCCGCGGCCTGAGCTTGCGCATCGAGGCTGGCGAGTGCTTCGGCCTGCTCGGTCCCAACGGAGCAGGGAAGACCACGACCATAGAAATCCTGGAGGGCCTGCTGGCGCCGACTTCCGGAGAAGTCCGCATCTTCGGACACGCCTGGGACGACAACCCGCGCCAGTTGCGCGAGTGGATCGGCATCTCGCTCCAGGAAACGCGCCTGTCGGAAAAGCTAACCGTCCGCGAAACCCTGGAACTTTTCGCCAGCTTCTACCACAACCCTCGTCCCACCACCGACATCCTCGAAGAACTCCAACTCACTGAGAAATCCGACGCCTGGGTAGGCAAACTTTCCGGAGGCCAGAAGCAGCGCCTGGCCGTAGCCACCGCGCTGGTAGGCAATCCGCGCATCCTCTTTCTGGACGAGCCCACCACCGGACTCGATCCCCAAAGCCGCCGCCAGCTCTGGGACATCGTCCGGGCTTTCCAGAAAAAAGGCGGCACCGTCCTTCTAACCACGCATTACATGGACGAAGCCGAGCGCCTCTGCGACCGCCTGGCCATAGTCGACCATGGCGTAATCATCGCCGAAGGCACTCCCAACGACCTGATCGACCGCCTCGGCGGCCATCACGTAGTCGAATTCCAAGTGAGTCAAGTTAGTAAGAACGCGAGTAAGAACACCAGCAAGAACGGAAACGCCGGCAACGGCAACAACAACGACAAAGAGAAAGACAAACAGCCCGACAGCGAGCATGACAACTTCGACCGCTGGCGTTCCCTGCCCAGCGTCGAGTCCGTCCGCCGCGAGGATTCCTCCGTTTGCCTAAGTGTCCGCGAGCCGCACCTCACCATCCCCGCTCTTCTAGACGCGGTAACCGCCGACGGTCGTCAACTCGAGCACCTGAGCACGCGCCAAGCCAGCCTGGAAGATGTCTTCGTGCAACTCACCGGCCGCCACCTGCGAGAAGAATGAATGGCAACCACCGAAACCAACCCGCCCCAGCTCCACCCTGATGCCGATAAGAATCGGCGCTCCCATCCCGCTCCCTCCGCGCGCCACAACAGCCGCTGGTCCGGATACCGTCATCTCCTGGGTGCGCGCATCCTGGAGCTCAAGCGCGAGCCGGAAGTCGTATTCTGGGTTTTCATTTTTCCGCTGCTGCTGGCGGCAGGCCTCGGCATAGCCTTTCGCAACAAGCCCGCCGACATCACGTCCGTAGTAGTGATCGAAGGCGCGGGCGCCGAGAAAACGCTAGCCATGCTTCAGAACTCGTCCGACAAAAGCGCGGCCGAGAAAAGCTCCGCCCACTCCATCATCCGAGCCACCATCCTCGATCGCGAGGCCGCGCTCAAGGCCTTCCACTTCGGCAAATTCGATCTCGCCATCGAGGCGAATCCCGACGGCAGCTATACCTACGATTACGATCCCTCGCGCCCCGAGAGCGTACTCTCCCGCGCCGAAATCGACGCCAAACTGCAATCCGCCGCCGGACGCAAAGATGCTCTAGCCACCACCTCCCAATCTTCCAGCGAGCCCGGCTCCCGCTACATCGACTTCCTCATCCCCGGCCTGCTGGGGATGAACCTGATGAACTCCGGCATGTGGGGAGTAGGTTTCGCGCTGGTGGAAATGCGCCAGCGCAAACTGCTGAAGCGCTTCGTGGCCACGCCCATGCGCCGCAGCGATTTCCTGCTGGCCCTAACCAGCAGCCGCCTGGTCTTGATGGTGATAGAAGTAGGCTTGCTCCTGGGCTTCGGAGTGCTGGTCTTTCACATGCCGGTCCAGGGATCGATCCTCTCGATCGCCCTGCTAGGATCGCTAGGAGCCGTAGCCTTCGGAGGCGTAGGCCTGCTAACCGCCTGCCGCGCGCAGAAAATCGAAAGCGTTTCCGGCCTGATCAACCTGGTCATGATGCCAATGTGGATCTTCTCCGGCGTCTTCTTTTCCTACGACAGATTCCCCGCGATTGCTCATCCCTTCATCAAAGCTCTCCCCCTAACCGCGCTCAACGACGCGCTAAGGGCCACGATATTAGAAGGCGCAACTCTAGGCTCACAATCTGGGCGACTGCTGGTCCTTGCAATCTGGGGAGGAGTCTCGTTCATCCTGGCGCTGCGCTGGTTTCGCTGGACGTAAGCAGCCATCAGGTGTCAGCGGGTGCCCCATCCTTGCGCGTTCTGTGCGCAAGGGTGGGATTCCACGTTAGCCATCCAATCTGAAATTGTCATCCTGAGCGGAGCCGGGACTTCACGAAGTGAAGTTCCGGCGCAGTCGAAGGACCTCTACATTCTTCCCGCTTGCCTATGACGTCTCAGGGAATTCTCCCCGTACCGCCGGATTTCACCAACGATCACGCGACCGACACTTCGCCATGTTCCTTGCGCGCCGGCCTAACCGAAATCTCCACGTCTTGCCCAAGGGCGGTTAGAAAATCCATAAGCCGCTCAACGGAGAAGCTACCCGAGCGGTTGCGCATCAGCAAAGAGACATGCGGCTGCTTGATGCCGAGGATTTTGCCGGCCTCGACTTGCGTCAACTCGCGCCTCTTGACGAGGCGGTAAATCTCGAGCGTGAGCTTTGCCTTCAGGAGTTCCTGTTCGGAATGCGGAAGCCCAAGGTCCGCAAAAACATTACCACTGCCCTTTTCCGCCCTCATGGAGCTTTTCTTCTTTGTAGCCATGTCAATTCATCCCCCGTCGGTGGAGTCGTTCGGCCTCAGCTAGGCGCTGGTGGATAAGATCAAGATCCGCTTCGGTGTGGCAATACCGCTTTTCGATTTCTTCTGGAAAGCGTGCAGCACGTAGATTGCTTCGGAATATCGGACCGTGTAGACCCCACGCCAAGTGTTGCCGCTGTGGTCCGCGATGATTTCAAGCACAGATCCTCCGCCAAAGCCTTTCAGCGGTTTGGCCGCCGGATCGGTTTCGCCCTGCTGCGCAGCATAGAGGGCCTGGCCGATGTTGCGCCGGACCTTGCGCGGGAACCCTCGCAGGTCTCTCCGGCTCGCACCGACCCAAACGATCTGGCGCTCCGATCCAGCCACCATACATGTATACGTCTATTGGTATAGTTTGTCAAGAGGGCGGCCTTCTTGCTTATCCCAGCAGTCCCCCAAATCGTCACAACCATTAGATAACGCAGATCACAGCGTCGGAACCGGACATGCCCGATGATGTTCGAGGAGGACGCCATGAAAGAGGACCACGACGTTTACTATTCTCGCTGCCCCGGCAACGGCCACTTCATCCTTTTTGACCCCGCCGCCCCAGTCTTTGAAGACCAACCCATACCAGCCATTCTGGAGACTGATTGTCCGGTGTGCGGAAGAAAGGTCCGGCTGGAAGGGCTGAGGAGGGGCAGGGTCAGTTCTGAAGACCACGACCGGCTCTGGTCCCTCACGAAGCCGCATGACGGGAGTTCCTGATGAAAAGACGCTTGGTTATTGCATTCGTTCTGTTACTTTCGACTTCAGTCTGTGCGGATGAGCCCGTCCGGGTTCTTCTCACACCATCCTCGACCATCTCCAGCGGGGAGATTCTGAAGTCCATGGAGAAAAAGTGCGTCGACGTTACCCTTACCATGAACGCAGAGAAGGCCGATTTCCTGCTGCAGGCTATCGCAACGCCCCGGTCGCGCAAGAATTATGAGCTTGCTCTATTCAACAAGAAGGGCGACGTACTATTCCACTCCGGTACTGTTACCCTCGGCGCTGCGGTGAAGGATATTTGCCAAGCCATCCGCAGCAAGAAAAAGTAGCAGTCTGCCGAAAAAGCATCCAGGCTTTGCTTCGCTTGGGCGGGGCCTTCGGTGTCCAATGGCATACGAATTCGCTTGATCGAAGGTGTCCATTGGAGTACAAGATGAACAGGCAAACGGTTGTCGAAACCCCCTCTTACATGGCCCTCGCTGGCAAGCTCTTCAGCGAGCGGGAACGTGAAAATATTGTGGCCATGCTTGCGGAGGATCCACACTGCGGCGATGTGATGTCGGGGACCGGCGGATTTCGAAAGGTTCGCGTGCCCCGCCAAGGCATGGGCAAGAGCGGTGGGGCGCGGGTGGTGTATATCTGGCGCAACGACAGATTTCCGGTCTTCCTGATTACCGTCTTTCCAAAGAATGAAAAGGCCAATCTCACGAATGCCGAGCGCAACGCCCTGAAGAAACGCGCCGACGATATTTTTGAAAGTTACCGGAGATAGGCCATCGGGAGATAGATCATGAAAACCGCATTTGAACAGCTCATGACTGGACTGGACGAGGTTCAATCCTTTCTCGCTGGAGAGCGAAAAGGCTTCAAGGTGCATGTGCCGGATGAAGTGGACGTGAAGAGCATCCGCCACAAGCTCAACATGACTCAGTCCCGCTTCTCCGAGACCTTCGGCTTCAGCCTGGATGCAGTCAAGCATTGGGAAGGTGGGCGCCGCACTCCAGAAGCGCCAGCCCGCACCCTGCTCACCGTGATCGACAAGAATCCCGCGGCTGTCATCACCGCCCTTTACCCAGGAGTCCTGCCGAGGGCGACTCCAAAGAACAGAGCCAGATTTCGCAGCAACAAGAAGCGGGCGATGGCGGCTAAGGCAGGGGCCGGTAATGGCGCTCGCAATCCGAAGAACTGATAGACGGGCGGACGCGAGTCCGCGATTTTTTTCATCACAAACGCCCGGCCCACTCATCACAGACATCCAACCCGCCAAGCGCGATAATGGATACCTGATTGGCGCAGCAAAAAGTGTGCCGGTCTCCCAAGACGGCGCTGGAAGCTGCCCCAAACCTATTTTCAGCGCTCTTTGACAACCTAAGTTGAGGCGTTTAGCGGGCGTGAGCGAAGCGGGAGCCCGCTGCCGAAATCCTGAGCGAAGCGAACGGATCTCGTAAGTCCTTATTCCGGAATATTCTAGCTATAAGTCCTTTAAGCTCAAAGATTTTGCGGGATTTTTCCCCCAACTCTATGATTCCAATAGGGGGGAGGGGGGGTACCCGATACTAACGGGTTAGTAACCATCCTGCCAACACCTGCGGAATAGCAAGGAATGCAAACCCGCAGCTTGTGCAATTCAGCTCTGCGGCCGCGAGTTTTCTTTTCCTGCGGTCTCGCGCCGGCGACTCGAAATCGAATCAGCCGTCACGTTCCCGGGAAAATAACAGGTAACTTTCCGGCGTAACCCTGCGTCCAACTAGGTGGGGAAACTCCGTCCACTCCGACTTGCTATCGGAGGTATAATCACTTCACCGATCGGGTTCCCGCGGGGTGTCCAAATGTCGTTCCGTAATTCGCTGATCTCCCTGAGTTTACTGGCGTTGATGGCGTTGCCCGCGCTGGCACAGAATCAGACGTCCCAAGCCCCAACCGCGCAGCCGCAAACTACCCAGCCATCCAGTTCACCGTCCGGCACGGCGACCCCGGCTCCGCCGCAGGATCCGTCGACAACCCCCAGCGCGACGCCCGCTCCGCCCGCGGATTCTTCTTCGAGCAGCGCCGACGCTGCTCCCAGCGGCCCGCCTCCCGTCCAGGAGCCCGACGACAGCAAGGTCAAGCACGACGGCGGCAAGGACGACGTGGACGCCATTGGCAACCGCAAGGTCGGCGGCCGCGGCCTGGGCGACTGGTACTCGCTCGAAACCGAAATCAAGATCGGCAAGCAGTATTCGATGCAGGTCGAGCAGAGCGTGAAGCTGGTGCAGGACCCGGTGGTGAACGAGTACGTCAATCGCATCGGCCAGAATCTGGTGCGCAATTCCGACGCGCAGGTGCCGTTCACGATTAAGGTCATCGACTCGGATGAAGTGAACGCGTTCGCGCTCCCCGGCGGATTTTTCTACGTGAACTCGGGCCTGATTCTGGCGGCGGACGAAGAGGCCGAACTGGCCGGCGTCATGGCGCATGAGATTTCCCACGTTTGCGCCCGCCACGGGATGCGTCAGATGACGCGGGCGAACTGGGCGAACATTGGCACCATTCCTTTGATTTTCGTTGGGGGTGGCATCGGCTACGGCATCTACGAAGCCGCTGGCCTGGGCTTGCCCCTCACCTTCATGAAGTTCCAGCGCAACTTCGAAGCTGAAGCCGATTATCTCGGCCTGCAATACATGTATAAGACGGGATACGATCCGCAGGCTTTCATCAGCTTCTTTGAAAAGATTCAGGCGAAAGAGAAGAAGAAGCCGGGCACGATTGCCAAGGCGTTCGCTTCGCACCCGCAGACCCCCGATCGCATTGAGGCGTCGCAGAAGGAGATCGCGACCATTCTTCCGGCGAAGGCGCAGTACATCGTCTCCACTTCGGAGTTTGACGACGTGAAATCGCGGCTCGCCACCATCGAGAACCGGCACAAGGTGATCGAAGAAAAAGATAGCACCAAGCCCAGCCTGCGCCGCACGTCAACCAGCGACAAGACCAGCAGCGGCACGGACACCTCGAACGACGACGATCGCCCGACGCTGAAGCGCCGCGACGACAATCCGAACCAGAATTAAGACAAATCGCATCATCGGGCCATCGGATCATCGAAAAACCAGTGAAGACGAGGATTTTCGATCACCCGATGGCCCGATGGTGAGATGACCCGATCACTTACGATCCCGCAGCCACCGCCTTTACCGCGATCGTCGTGCCATCCACGTCCCCGGTCACTTTTGCCTTTGCTCCCGCCAGATCGTTCAGCTTATCGAGCGCGGCCTTATCCGAGGTCTCCAGTGTGTAGACTTTGTCGCCGACCACGAGCGCGTATTTCGACCCGTGCTTGATGCAAGCGCGCGTGCAATCCGCAGCCTTTCCGGCCATTTCATGCTTCGCTCCGCACATGGCGTCGCTCACTTCGCCGGTCAAGGTCTGGCTTTTGCCGGCAGCCAGCGCAGGAACCGCCGCCAACCCGGCCAACATCTGCATCCCAAGAACCGCAGCCGCAATTCGATTTACTTTCATGGTGATTTCGTCTCCTGTCAAATGGGGTGATGGTTCAGAAACGCACAGCCCAGGACTCCGCTGCCATGCCGTCAAGCTAGAGATTCCCAGGCTGCCATCCGGTTACAAAATATTTGGCCTTCACAACTCGCTGGCGTTCAGCGTCACTGCTGCTTAAAACGAATTTCCACGTCGACGGTCTTGTCCTTCGTGTCCGGCGTTTCATGAATGCTTATGGCCCACTGCACGCCGCGGGGAACGAGATTTCTGGTATCGTCCAGATATTTCTTGGGATAGTCGGCATTGTAGGGCTGTCCTTCGCGCAGGGTCCACGCCGCCAGCATACGAGCTTTGGCCTGCGTGTCGAGTCCCGCGATCTCCAACTCTCCCATCTTGTAGAGGTCGCCTTCGGTGACGTTCAGGTCGTAGCGCACGGTGTCTTTCTCTTCGTCGAACTGGGCGTTAGGTTTGATCTGCACCATCATGTAGCCGCGGCTGCGGTAAAGCTTGCTCACGCTTTCGATGCCGCGGAGAAGACGCACGGCGTCGGCGGGCTGGCCGGGCGGCATGTGGATGAGGGGCGCGACTTCGCCAGTGGCGATGGCAGAGTTGCCCTTCCATTCGACGCTGGATGTCGAATAAACCTTGCCCGGCATGACGGGAACGATCGTATCCACCTCAAGTTCGGCGGGACCTTGCGCATCGGCAGCAGGAGCGGGCTGCAGGACCACGCGCGCGTCTGACAGCCCGAACGCGGCCTTCAAATATCCGCGCTGCAGGTACACAGGCAGCAAGTCAAACTTAGCGGCTGCGGCAAGAGTAGAGCGTCCGTATTCCGCGCCCGTGAAGCGGCGGGCCGCGGTTGTGAGCAGAGCCGTCTGCTCGGGCGATGCTCCGGGGAATTCGACGCCGCGAATGCGTATGCTGACTTCCTCGACCCGGTAAACAATCGCGCTGAGGGCGCCGCTCGACTCTTCTTCCGAACGCAAAAAATCTACGCGCCCTGGAAGTTGTTTCTCGGTGAGCATCGCCTGCAGCGCTTCGGAAACCCGGTCGGGGAGATTGCCGGCAATCGGCAGCACCTGCTTGAACAGCGGAACCCGGCTTTGCAGTTCGGTGCGCAGTTCGTCGTCGGTGAACCAGACGAAGTTTTCAAAGCGCGCGGGAACCAGCTTGCTCTTGTCGGTATCGGCGAGTTGGAACTCGAGTCTGGTGCCCGCATTTGAAGAAGAATACGAATAGACGACGTTGCTGAACACGCCGGAATCTCCCAGGCGCTGTACAGCCTCTTTGAAATCTCCGTCGGCGGCGTTCTGGCCCATTTGCAAGCCGCTCGCGGCAAGAATCTCCTTGTCGGTGTAGCGCGCCGTTCCCGTAACCTTCAGTGCGATGAGTTTGTAGGCGGTCACTGGGGAAGCTTTGCCGCCGGCGGATTGCTTCTGGGCCGCGGCAGTCGAGAGGAGCAAGGACAAGCAGAGCGCGAAACGCGTAACCCGGTTCATTTCGATCGCTTCCCAGCCCCGGCCGCGGAAAAGTTCTTTTGCTTGACCGCGATGTCCATGAATGCCTTGGCGGCGCGGCTGAGCGACTTATCTTTGCGGAACACGAGCGCAAGGTCGCGCCGAATTTGCGCGTCGGCAAGCGTGATCGCTACCAGGACATTGGCCCGTATATCCTCCTCGATATTCGAGCGCGCGATAAATCCCACGCCGACATCGGCAGCCACAAAACGCTTGAGCAGTTCGCTGGAGTCGAGTTCCATGGCCAGGTTTGGTTTCAGGTGATGATCATAGAACAGCGCATCGAGCGCGTCGCGAGTGTGACCTAGTTTGGGCACGACTAGCGGATAAGTCGAGACCTCGGCCACGGTAACGCTTTTCTTCGACGCGAGCGGATGATGAGCGGCCGTGATGACGACGAGTTCGTCGCGATGAATCATCTGCGCTTCGAGCCGGTTGTCGGTCACGGGCAGCGAGACCACGCCAAAGTCCACCACGTTCTCCAGGATCGACTCGAGAATCTTGGCGTAATCGGAGCGTTTGATGCTTACGGAGACATTCGGGTAGTCGCGTTTGAATTGCGCGAACACCTCGGGCAGGATGTGCAGACAGGTGCCTTCGTTCGCTCCGACGACAATCTCGCCGCGGGGCACACGCTCGGTTTCTGCGATCTCGTTGAGGATCGTCTTGCGCCGCTCCAGCGTTTCCTCGGCGTACTTGAAAAACAATTTGCCCGACGCGGTGAGCGAGACACGCCCTCCTGAGCGGTCGAGCAGGCGAGCGCCCACTTCCTCTTCAAGCGCCCGAATCTGGGAGGAGATGGCCGGCTGGGTGCGAAAACGCTTTTCCGCCGCGCGGGAGAAACTGGAGAGCCGCGCCACTTCGAGAAAAATTTCGAGCTGATCGAAGTCCATCGTGTAGTGGCCACACACACTATAGCGAGACTGGGGCGACGACGGAAGAGAAATCAGAAATCGCTGGATAGAAGGGGCATCGTTATCGGGTTCAAGGGCGCGGCGAAGGGACAGGTTCGCCAGTCTCTTCACTATCCACCCAATAACTCTTCCTGGCGGTCACGACGAGGTTCGGATGCTCCTTCAGCTGTAGCTGGATCGAGTGCAGACCAGGATGCGGAGACTTGGGCTGAAAGCTCAGGACATATCGATTGGGAATGTGATTGGAGATCGTGAGCAAGGCTTTTTCCAAATTGTGAGTGTTGCTGAATCCAAAATATTCTCCGCCGGTAAGATGCGCCACGGTTTCAGGAGCGTTGCGATGCAAACCCTCGACGGCGGCAATGGCCGCCATTCTTACAACTGCCAGCGGAGGCGCGAGTTGACCGAGGCAGTCGTATGCCTGCGAGAGCTTGTTTTGAGGTGTTCCGGGATCGGCGTCGGGATCCTTCGCCATGCAGCCGCCGGGATGCTGCGGGTTTGGGTTCGACAGGCTGGCGCCGCCGCTCCATACCGTCGGGAGCTCTTCAGAGGCGTAGTGGCGCGCGTCAGACTTAGGCGAGGAAAAGCCCAGACTGTAGATAGCCGTGTTCGTGTCGCTGATGGCGCGCAGAGCATCATCCATTTTCACGCGGCTTCCATGGTCGATGGTCTCGCTGAGCAGCAAAATCGCGCGTCGATACTCGGGAGGCTGGTGCCGCAGCAAGTCAACCGAAAAGGCCAGAGCATCGAGGATCGCGCCCTCGCGGTTCCGACTCCCCGGGTTCAGTCCGCGAATTGTGTAGTCCACTACATTCAGATTAGGAGTGAAGTACTGAAGAAGTCTCGGTCTGCTGTCGAACCCTACTACCGCAACTTGGCGCGGGACATTGCCCACCACCGACTCCATCACCGTGGCCAAATGGCGATACTTGTCGAGTTGTTCAGCGCCGACGCCGCCCGTCTCAACGGCAATGACCAGGGCCAGCGGCTCACTGTCCGTGTCCTCCTCAAGCGTAACCTTCTGCTCCACCCCATCGTCGGTGAGCGCGAAATCGTTGGCGGTAAGGGTGAACACAAGCGCTCCCGCCTTGGTTCTTACCATGGCTGGAACAAGCACTAAGTTCGAATGCGCGCTGAAGGCAGCGGTAGATGATGTGGAGGGGGCCGCAATCTGCGCCATTGTGAACGCCGCACACACGAGTACGATGACTGCGCTGACCCTCAAGATCGGACGCCCAGATCTCATTCCGGCTGACTCTGCACTGTTGGAGACGGGTCAACCCCCCTCTCCACAGATGCTTTCACCTAGACGTTGATCACCGCGATGAGTTCTCTCACAGCTGCGGCGCTCTTATCGAGGGCTGTTTTCTCTTCCGCAGTGAGTTTGATCTCGATGATCTGCTCGATCCCTTTGGCGCCGAGTTTCACCGGGACGCCGACAAAGAGTCCGTGAATGCCATACTCTCCGTTGAGATAGGCGGCACACGGAAGAATCTTTTTCTTGTCTTTGAGAATGGCCTCGACCATTTCGGTAGCGGCAGCCGATGGGGCGTAGTACGCCGATCCGGTCTTGAGATATTTGACAATCTCGGCGCCCCCGTCACGTGTGCGCTGGACGATGCGATCGAGAGTGGCCTTGTCCAGCAGTTCGGTGATGGGGATGCCGGCGACCGTGGAATAGCGCGGAAGCGGGACCATCGTGTCGCCGTGTCCACCGAGCACGAAGGCGTTCACGTTCTCGACGCTGACTTTGAGTTCCTGGGCGATAAAGGTTCGGAAGCGGGCGGAGTCGAGTACGCCGGCCATGCCGATGACGCGCTCTCGCGGAAATCCGCTGATCTTGTAGGCCGCCTGTGCCATGGCGTCGAGCGGATTGGAGACGATAATGAGAATGCAGTTCGGCGAGTGCTGTACGACCTTGCCGACCACGTCGCTCATGATCTTGTAGTTGGTATTCAGAAGATCGTCGCGGCTCATGCCCGGCTTGCGAGGAATTCCGGCGGTGATGACGACGATGTCGGAGGTGGACGTGTCGGCGTAGTCGTTCGTGCCGAGAACAGCGGAGTCGCGTTTCTCGATCGGCATGGCCTCGAGCAGATCAAGGCCTTTCCCCTGCGGGACGCCCTCTATGATGTCGATGAGCACGACATCGGCGAGCTCTTTCGATGCGATCCAATGAGCGGCGGTGGCGCCAACGTTTCCCGAACCTACTATCGTTACTTTATTGCGCATGAAAATTTCCTTTCTTGATGCTCAGTAATAATTGCCTGTAGAGACGCGCCTTTACATGAACCGCATATCTTAGTCGGCCGCTACTGCGATGCTCATGTTCTCGATCAGGCAAGTAGCAAACTCGCTGGTCTTGACCTTGGTCGCGCCTTCCATCAGCCTTTCGAAATCGTAAGTTACTTTTTTCTGTTCGATGGTGCGCTCCAGGCTCTGCTCGATCAGATCGGCAGCTTCAGTCCACCCGAGGAAGCGGAACATCATAACGCCCGAGAGAATGACAGAACCGGGATTGATGACATCCTTGTCGGCGTACTTAGGAGCGGTGCCGTGCGTAGCTTCGAAGATGGCGTAGCCGTCGCCGATATTCGCTCCGGGAGCGATGCCGAGGCCGCCAACCTGAGCGGCGCAGGCATCGGAAATGTAGTCTCCGTTCAGGTTGGGCGTGGCCAGAACGCTGTATTCGTCGGCACGCGTTACCACCTGCTGGAAGATGGAGTCGGCGATGCGGTCGTTGATCATCAGCTTTTTCTTCCACGCTCCCTTGCCGTGCGTGGCGTAGATGGAATCGAGACAGCCTTTCACTTCTTTGTAGATGGCCTGGCGGAAGTCGTCTTGGGCGAACTCAAGGCCGGGCTCGATGAGGTTCGCGTTCTCTTCAACCGTGAGATTCGGATTCTTATCTTTGTTGCCGATGATCCAGCTCTCACGCTCGGTCACCACCTGGTCGCGGAATTCCTCCGTAGCGAGTTCGTATCCCCACTTGCGGAACGCGCCTTCGGTGAACTTCTGGATGTTGCCTTTGTGGACGAGAGTGACCGCTTTGTTCTTATGTTCGAGAGCGTGCTGGATGGCCATCCGTACCAGACGCTTTGTGCCGGTCACAGAAATGGGCTTGATGCCTACGCCGGAATCGAGGCGAATCTGCTTCTTGCCGCCTTTCAACATGTCTTTATTGAGGAATTCAATGAGCCGGGCACAATCGGGCGTGCCTTCTTCCCACTCAATACCGATGTAAACGTCCTCTGTATTTTCGCGGAAGATGACAATGTTCATGCGCTCAGGATGCTTCACCGGCGACGGTACGCCGGCGTAGTACTTCACCGGACGCACGCAGCAATAGAGATCGAGCACCTGACGCAAGGCGACGTTGAGGGAACGGATACCGCCTCCGACGGGCGTGGTGAGCGGCCCCTTGATGGCGACGCGAAATTCGCGGATGGCACTGACGGTGTCGTCGGGGAGCCAGTTCTGAAAGCGAGCCTTGGCCTTCTCGCCGGCAAAGACTTCATACCAGGCGACGGAGCGCTTGCCGCGGTACGCCTTTTCGACAGCGGCGTCGAACACACGCACGGAGGCTTTCCAAATATCGCGTCCCGTGCCATCGCCTTCAATGAACGGGACGATCGGATGATCGGGAACGCGATACTTGCCGTTGCTGTATTCGATCTTCTGCCCGCTGGATGGGACAGGGATTCCGTTGAACGACGCCATTACACGTGCCTCCAGTAGTGGGGAACGACCCGAACTATTATAAAGAACATTACCAGTGGAGCGCCGGGTGTCCCCGCCCGGCTGGACCTTCGACCGCACCCAGGACGAGCGCGGCCCGTCACTCCACTGACTTGCCCTAGCGTTCGATTTTTACCGACTTCACGACTACGTCTTTTTGGGGACGGTCCTGGCGGTTGCGAGGAGCCTTCGAGATTTTTTCCACGACTTCGTATCCTTCGACGACCTCGCCGAAAATCGTGTGTTTGCCGGTGAGCCAGTCGGTGTTGCCGACGGTGATGAAGAACTGCGATCCGTTGGTGTTGGGGCCGGAATTGGCCATCGCCAGCTTTCCCGATTTGTCGAAACGATGCGGAGAACCTTTGGTTTCGTCTTCGAACTGGTAGCCGGGACCGCCGAAACCGGTGCCCATCGGGTCGCCGCCCTGAATCATAAAATCGGGTATCACACGATGAAAAATAGTTCCGTGATAAAGGGGATCCTTGGTCTTCTTGCGCGTTGTGGGATGCGTCCACTCGCGTTTGCCTTCCGTGAGTTCGACGAAATTAGCGACAGTCTTGGGGGCATCCTTCTCAAACAGGCGGCAAACGATGGTGCCCTCGCTGGTTTCAAACACGGCATAGGTTCCGGGTGTGCGGGTCATAGTCTTCCTTTGAATTGCTAAATTTGATCTTTACTGTAAAGACGAGGCTTGCCTCGTCTCGTCTCAGGCGTGGCCAGCCTCGTCGCCACTTGTGAGGGCTACTTCACGCCCGCCGATGGCTTGGGAGCGTCCGCGGCTCCTTGGATTTCGATGTGCGTGATCTTAACGGGACGAAGCGCGCGATCGCCGTCCGCAGCCATGCGAGCAATTTTCTTAACCAGTTCGACAGCGGCGGCATCGCATTGGCCGAAAATGGTGTACTTGCCATTCAGTTGGGCCGCCTGTGGTCCAGTGAACGCTAGTTCCGTAATGAAGAACTGCGAGCCGTTGGTATTCGGTCCGGCGTTGGCGTAAGCGAGACGCCCGGGGCGATCGAATTTAACCATGGGCGAAGTCTCATTCTTGAACGCGATGCCGATATCGCCGCTGCCGGTCCCGGCGGGGTCTCCACCCTGAATCATGAATTCGGGAATTACACGGTGAAAGACAGTGCCGTCATAAAGTGGGACGCCGTGTTTCTTCGCGCCAGACACGGGATTGGTCCAATCCTTCGTGCCCTCCGCCAGCCCAATAAAATTCTCGACGCCGATCGGAGCCACCTTCGGAAACAACGTGCAATGGAGGTCTCCAGCGCTGGTGTGAATGATGGCGGTGGGCTCGCCGGTTGCAACGGGCTTGGCGGCCTGCGCGGCGCTGAACATAGAGGTGAAGAGTATCAGGACAAGCGTGTGCAATAGAGTTCGCATGGTTGCTCCTATAAGTATTTTGGCAAACTTTAATTGTACGACAGTCGATCTCAGCTTGTCGGTGGAGTGCGAGGCGGTGGAGTGCCGGGCGTCCCCGCCCAGCCGCGATACTGCCGGACGGCGCGACGCCCGCCGCTCCACCGTTCATTTACCGGCTTGCATCTCACTGCTAACGCGCTCCGCCTCGCGGAAGACGCGGAGCAAATTGCCGCCAAGTATCTTGCGGATGTCATCGGCGCTGTAACCGCGGTCGAGCAATGCTTGCGTGATCTTCGGCAAATCGGCGGCGGAGTCGATGCCTGCGGGAGTCGCTCCGCTGACGCCGTCAAAATCCGATCCCAGGCCGACGTGATCGATGCCAGCGACTTTGGCGATATGGTCAATGTGATCGATCAGCGAGCTCAGCGGAGGGCGCGGAATCTTCGCGGTCCACTCGCGCTCGATGCGGTCGGAGTCGAGATAGGTGACGGCTTTTCCGGCGGCCTTGAGTTGGTCGGTGTAGGCCTTGACGGCGTCGTCGCGATCTTTGGCTTGCGCTTCGGCCGCGTTGCGGTAGTTCTCGTCGATGAAGGCGTTGAAGAAATTTACCTGCACGACGCCTCCGTTCTTCGCGACGGCGCGCAGCATGTCGTCGGTCATGTTGCGCGGATGATTGGTCAAAGCCCGCGCGGAAGAATGTGACGCGATTACGGGCGCTTTGCTGACAGCTATAGCGTCGTAAAACGTCTTGTCGGCGACGTGCGAGATATCGACCATCATGCCGAGCCGGTTCATCTCGAGGACAATCTGCTTGCCGCCCTCCGTGAGTCCATTATGGTGCTCGACTCTAGGATTGTTGATGTCGCCGGAAGAGTCGGCCCACTCGTTGGTGTTCGACCAGCTCAGGGTCATGTAGCGAACGCCGAGGCGGTAGAAATCGCGCAGTAGCCGGACGTCGTTTTCGATGGAGTGGCCGCCTTCAATTCCCAGCAGCGCGGCGAGTTTGTGCTCGCGGTGGGCGCGCTCGATGTCGTCGACGCTGAAGGCCATCATCATGCGGTCGGGATGGCGGGTGGCCTGCTCGTACACCGAATCGACGAGATCGAGCGTGTGGTGGGCGAAGTGGCCCTGGTTGGTTTCCGGTTCGACCCAGATGGAAAAGAACTCGGCCCCCAGGTTTCCCGCCTTGGCCTTATCGAGGTTGATGTGGCCGGGATCTTTGAGATCGGTCGATCCGATGTCGTAATTCTCGTCGAGGAACCGCTGCGGGGTATCGGCGTGTGTATCAATGACGATCGCGGAGTTCTGGATCTCGCGGGCTTTGGCGCTGATGGTTTGCGCATGTACGGGGACGACACAGGCGAGTGCAACTGCGGCGGCAAGATTACGTTTGTTCATGGTGACCCTTATGTTGAACAGAATTCTATACGATGCACTTTCATGACAATGCTCGTGTGGTGGCGGGTCTTCGACCCGCAACGGGGCAGAGCCCCGTCACCACACGAGCAGAGTTCGCGATTCAAGATGCATTTACGGCGGCGAGTCCCTGTGCGACGCACTGCTCCGGCGGTTGGTCGGTAGAGATCGTCCTCTTGGGATAAGTGATCGCTTCGAAGTGGGCTTTCACTTCGAGGTAAAGCGCGAACGTTCGGTTGTGCGCGGGATGCGTCAGGTCGGGCTTGAGGTCGAGACGCCGGCGAGCGGATTCATCGGAACAGACGCACTCGATGATCGCAAACGGTTGAGCGAGTTCGCGGGCAAACTCGATAACGCGGTCGATCTGATAGCGGCGCGAGAAAGTGCGGCCGTCGAGGAAGATCTTCCGAGTGGGAGAGTCTTGCAGCAGGAAGCGGGCCGCGTCGAGCATCACCTCCATCACGAAGTCGTCTTGCGGGACGGAGTATTCGATATCTTCTGGCGAGAACAGGGCGGCGCGGATCTCGTCTTTGCCGAGGAGCGCGCCCTGCGTGCGCTGGGCCAATTCGCGAGCCAGCGTAGTTTTGCCGGTTCCCGGAAGGCCGGCCATCAGGACAATCATGCTGTGAAGATTGTAGCGGAGGCGGAGTCTGGCTGGAGGCTTAGTCGGAGGCGCTTACCGCAGCGGCAGTGACCGTGCCCGGCGCGGTGGCTCGCTCTTCCACCGGCGCAATCGGGAAGATGGTCTGGCTTTGGCGCCAATCGTTGTAGCGGTCGGAAACCATGATATGGAAGCACCAATGCCGGCGCTCTTCCTCAGGTTCGACCAGGCCGAGAGCGTTCAAATAGAACAGGTAGTGCTCAACGAAGCGCATCTGCTCCATCGTCATGCCGCGGCGCTGGAGATCGACCGTAATGCCGGCGAGATGAGACGACGCCGTGTCGCCTTCGGCGGGAGCCGCGTTGCGATTGCGGCGGCGAAGCTTCTTCTGCACCTTGACCGTACGGACGGCAGAGTTCAACTGGATTTGCGCGTGAAACTGCCGGTAATAAACTTCGGAAAGGTCCTGCACGAAATCGCGTGTCCACGGACGACAAAAGCGGCGTGAAGGATCGAGACTGGGCTCAATCTTCAGAGATTCGCTCGCCTCGATGGGCACCAGTTCACCCGAGGCTTTGAGCGCTTGCAGTTCAGCGTCGTCCTGAATGCGCGGCAGTTCGAGGCGGTTAATCTCCTCGTTTTGCCGGACCAGGGAATCGTGCGACGCACGGAACATCGGGTTCCAGAGCAAGCCACGAAGCCCCCGGAAGCGGAACATATTCAGGATGCGATGGTGGCGATGAGTGTCGACGCGATGCAGCGCGAAGGCGCTTCCTGGCGCCACGGCCATCGCCAGCATGATCAGCCCGGCCACCAGCGCCCTCGGCCGTTTAGAGCTTTTCAAGCCTAGCGTTATCAATCCCAGCATCATGAATTTTCGCGTCGTAACCGTCCCATCCACCGCGCCAGTCGGATCAATTCCGGGGCACTGAAAAAGTGTCCATATTCCAGTTGGCTCTCGAATTGTAAATCAGACATGAACAATTGTGCGAAGCAATTCCGCCTAAGCCTCGTTACTTAAGGGAGTTGCAGGTGGTTACCAGTCCCAAATTCGCCGCTTTCAGGCGCCAATGTCGGAAAAAATACCGTTTTGGGCAACGCCGAGTTGTGTTCGGGCAGATTGCGGAAAAAGTCGAGCTTCGTATCAGGCCATCACTTTAGCGATACCGTAAGTCCTTCGAAATCAGGCCCCTTTTAGGGGCTGAGCATCCGCAGTCGCACCCCGACCGTCACTTGCGGAACAAGTCGCCGAGTGCCTGTTTCATGATTTGGCCGCCGACTTCGGCAATCGACGTGGTCAGGGGAATATCCTTCGGACAAATTTCGACACAGTTCTGCGCGTAGCCGCATTCCTGTATGCCGCCGTCGCCCATGAGCGCCGAGAGACGCTCGCGCTTCAGAGCCTGGCCGGTCGGATGCGTGTTGAACAGCCGCACTTGCGAGATAGTGGCCGCGCCGACGAATCCCGTGTCCTCGTTGAACTGCGGACAGGCTTCCATGCAGCAGCAACACGAAATGCAGCGCGACAACGGATAGGCCTTTTCCTGATCTTCGGCGCTCATGCGCGGGCCGGAGCCGAGGTCGTAAGTTCCGTCGATGGGAATCCAGGCACTAACCTTCTTCAAGTTCTCGAAGAGTACGCTGCGATCCACCGACAGATCACGTATGACGGGAAATTTCGAGAACGGCTCCAGCTTGATTGGCTTATCGAGTTGGTCGAGCAGAGCGGAGCAGGCCATGCGCGCGCGTCCATTGATCAGCATGGCGCAGGAACCGCAGACCTCTTCGAGACAATTGGAGTCATAGGTGATGGGCGTGGTCTTCTTGCCATCGCGCGTGACGGGGTTGGCCGCGATCTCCATCAGCGCCGAAGTGACATTCATGTTCGGCTTGTAAGGAATCTCGAACTCTTCCCACGACGGCTTGGCGTCGGGAGTGAGTTGGCGTTTGATCTTTAGGATTACGGATTTTGTGTTTGCCATTTAGCTTTTAGCCTTTAGCTCTTGGCTCAAATCTCGAACTGTTGTAATCCTGAGCGAAGCGAAGGACCTGCTCTCCTCAGTTGGAAAAAGCTACTTCCGACCCTTTCGCATCCTGAGCCAGCCCCGGCTCGCAGCGAACAAGAAGAGAACCCCATTTGCTACCCACACCAACGAGAAAATATGGTCGTCGTGCCGAAGTTCTGAAAGGACAGCCAGCATTAGATTCAGCGTGCCAAGAATGAGCTCTGCCCACACCTGCCACATCGGCATCGTCGGTTTGGTGTCATTTAGTTGCTCGAACATGATTCGCCTTCATCTCTTGCTACATTCAGGATGACAATCAATCCGCGTTCAATTTCGCAGTGTCAGTACTTCCTCGGGCGCGGCGGAATCAGGGCCGCGTCTACCGGCTCGAACTCAAACTTCGGCTCGTCCAAATCGGGCGCGTAGACGGCCTTTGTGGTCTTCATCCAGTTCTTGTCGTCGCGGTCGGGAAAATCGGGTTTGTAGTGCGAGCCGCGAGACTCGTCGCGCATGGCCGCTCCCTGCGCGATCACTCGCGACAATTGCAGCATGTTGTAAAGCTGGCGCGCGAAGGCGATGGTCGTATTCGCCCACTGCGAGCGGTCGCTGAGGTTGATCTTCTGGAAGCGCTGCAGCAGTTCCACGACTTTGGCGTCCGCTGCCTCGCACTTTTTGTTGTAGCGGATGACGGTGCAGTTCGCGGTCATCACTTCGCCGAGTTCGCGCCAGATCAGGAACGGATTCTCGCTGCCGTCGGCTTTCATCAGTCCGGCGTTAATGTCCTGCTGCCGTTTACGCTCTGCCTCAAAATAGCCATTGCTGGGCGCGGCTTGCAGATTCTTCGCGTATTGCACCGCGTTCGGGCCAGAGATGAAGCCTCCAAAAATGCACGACACCAGCGAGTTCGCGCCCAGCCGGTTCGCGCCATGATATTGATATTCAGCCTCGCCCGCCGCGTAGATTCCGGGGATGTTGGTGGCTTGTTTGTAATCGACCCACAGTCCGCCCATGGTGTAATGCATGCCCGGGAAAATCTTCATGGGCACGTCGCGCGGATCGTCGCCGACAAACTTCTCGTAGATTTCGAGGATGCCTTCCAGCTTGCGGTCGAGCGTCTTTCGGTCGATGTGCGTAAGGTCGAGATAGACCATCGGTTTGCCATCGATGCCAAGGTTGTACTCGTACACCACTTTGAAAATCGCGCGCGTGGCTACGTCGCGCGGGACGAGGTTGCCGTATTTCGGATACCACTCTTCGAGGAAGTACCAGCGTTCTTTCTCAGGAATTGATTTCGGATCGCGTTTGTCGTTCAGAGTCCTCGGAACCCAGACGCGTCCGCCTTCGCCGCGAGCCGATTCCGACATCAGGCGCAGCTTGTCTTCGCCGGGGATGCAGGTGGGATGCACTTGAATGAACTCGCCGTTGGCGTAATAGCAGCCTTGCTGATAGAGCGCGGACTGCGCCGATCCCGTGCATACCACCGAGTTGGTGGACTTGCCAAAGATGGCACCACAGCCCCCCGTCGCAATGATGATGGCGTCGGCGGGGAAGGTGCGGATTTCCATCGTCCGCAAATCCATCGCGCAGATGCCACGGCAGACGCGGTTTCCGTCGAGCACGGCCGAGAGAAACTCCCAATGCTCGTACTTCTTCACCTTGCCTTCGGACTCGTAGCGGCGCACCTGCTCGTCAAGCGCGTAGAGAAGTTGCTGGCCGGTAGTTGCTCCGGCGAAGGCGGTGCGGTTATAGAGCGTGCCGCCAAAGCGGCGGAAATCGAGCAGACCCTCGGGAGTCCGATTGAAGGGAACACCCATGCGGTCGAGCAGATCGATGATCCCCGGAGCGGCCTCGCACATCGCCTTCACCGGCGGCTGATTCGCAAGGAAGTCGCCACCGTAGATTGTGTCGTCGAAGTGTATCCAGGTGGAGTCGCCCTCGCCCTTCAGGTTCTTGGCGGCGTTGATGCCTCCCTGCGCGCACACCGAGTGCGAGCGTTTTACTGGGACGATCGAGAACAGGTCAACCTCACCGCCCATTTCGGCGATCTTGATGACGGCGGAGAGACCTGCCAGGCCTCCACCCACTACGATGATTTTCGGAGTCGCTGCCATGCTATATGAATCCGATCTGCCGGGCCGAGCCCGGGCCTTGTCACACCGCTATCGCATTACGATATTTTCCGGAGCATTCGAATCCAAAGGCTGGTAGGGCGCCTTTAGGAATCCGTACATGCTGGCCGCTCCGATTGAAACCAGGCCGAGGGCGAGCGCGAGGCAGAGGTACCCCAAGCGGCGGCGCGCCCGTTCGCCGGTCGTAATCCCCCACTTCGCGGCAAACAGCCACAGGCCGTAGCTGAAATGCCAGGAAGCGGCGATGATGCCGACCGCATAGAAAGCGATCATCCACGGATTCTGAAATTCTCCCTGAACCTTGGCGAACGACTGCATGGGGTGCGTCGGCAGGTGCACTCCAGTGAAGCGCAGGTAATAAGTATGTTGCACCATGTAGATGAGCGCGATGATGCCGGTCCAGCGCTGCGAGGTATAGAGCCAGTTGCCGGTCCACGGATAGTCGGCAACGTTGGTGTCGCCTTGATACCAGATGTACACGCCGTAGAGTCCGTGGTAGAGAATCGGAATCCAGATAAAGAACAGCTCCAGCAGGAAAACGAAGGGCAGGCTGTTCAGAAACTCGACTTGCTTTCCATAGGCCGCCGGACCTCTGAAGGCTTCGAAGTTCGAGATGAAGTGTTCGAGAAGAAAGGCTCCGATGGGTACGACGCCGCTGAGCGAGTGCAGACGGCGCAGCAGGAACGAAGTTCCCTCGCCAGAGCGCAGCGGAGCGACGCCCGCTTTAATCCTGGGAACGACGGGATTGGCAGTTGATGCCACGATAACGGCTCCTTACGTGGTCCGAAGTGCAAACTGGTAATTATCGTTTTGCGTGGGAACGTAAGTCAAGGAGAGGTTGAACCACTACCCGCGGAGATCGCGGAGCACGCAGAGAAAAATCTGGTAACTGACGGCAACCTGCGGAGTTATCCGCGCACAAGTTGCTCGTTGAATTTTCTCTGCGATCTCTGGCGTGCTCTGCGGTTAGAGGTTCTGATCGTCGGCCACCCTGCACCACGACAGAAAAGCGCGAAACGCTTGGCCACGATGACTGTATTGTGCTTTTTCTTCCGCGCTCAGTTCGGCAAAGGTCTTGTCGATTTGCCGGAAGTAAAACAGCGGATCGTATCCGAATCCGTTCTTGCCCCGAGTCGCGTCCAGAATGATGCCTTCGGCGCTGCCGCGGAAGGTGTGAACGGTCTGCCCGTCGCGGGCCGCAGCCAGCACACAGACAAATCGCGCGGAGCGTTTTTGCTCTGGAACCCCTTTTAGTTCGCGCAGAACTTTCGCGTTGTTGGCTTCATCAACCGTACTGCACTCCGCGGTACGAGGGTCATCGGCGGCATAGCGCGCGGAACGAACGCCGGGCGCGCCGCCAAGCGCGTCAATCTCCAAGCCGGAATCGTCAGCTAGAACCACTTCGCCGGGAGCGGCCAGGCTGTATGACTCCGCTTTCTTGCGCGCGTTTTCCTCGAAGGTGGCTCCATCTTCGACTACCTCCGGCAGAGAAGAAAAGTCCGGGATATTTGCGATCGTGATGCCGAAGGCTGCGGCGGCGCCGGCGAAATCACGAAGCTTTCCGGCGTTCGAGGTGGCGAGCAAAACGGTGCGCGTGGTCATGCGGCGGGGCTTTCGATATTTGCTCGTACGTGTCGTCGTCGCGTCTTAACCCATGCGGCCACGAGCACAGCCATACTCAGCAGCGAGACGATGTCTCCGGCCAGGCGATCGACAGTGCGGCGAAAATGTATGCGTACATCGCTGTCTCCGGCGGCAACGGGAATGACCATCAGGCCGGTGAGCTCGGTGCTACTCGTTTCGATGGACTCGCCGTTCACCACGACATTCCACGCTGGGTAGTTGAAAACGTGCACGACTAGATCCAGCGGTGCGGCGGCGTGGACCGTAAAGTGTTTTTCCGTTTGCCCCCACGCCAACATCTCGCTCGGAACCGCTGCGCCCGCGTCGTCGCTGAGGCGTGGCAGGTTCTTGTTCACCTCGTAGGCGTCGGCCCCGGCCGGGACGTATTCGTCGGTGCCCTCGTATCCGGTGCCGTCGGCGAGGGCATCGCTCATCTCGCGAATATCGTCGCCCGTGTCCCACCAGGGCGGCTGGATGCGATATCCCGCGATGATGAGCGTGGCCAGCAGAACGGCCGACGCCAGCCAGCGCGAGGTCCAGCGTTTGGCGGCCATAGTCAAAAGCATTGCCAAAGCGGCGTTCATGCACAACAGCCAGCGGAAGGGAAGTTGCACGAACCTGAACTTGGGCAAGTGCTGCCACAGCAGATTGCTCACCGAAAGCATCAGGAACGCGCTGCCGGCGCCCCAGACGGAAAGCGGCGTCCACGGGCTCTCGTCAGCAGCCATCTCTTCGCGTTTCGCCCGCCATCGGCGTGAACTCCAGATCGCGAGAGCCAGAACGCCGATTTCGGCTAGCGCGATGGTCGAAACCAGAAGATTAAAGCGATTGTGATCGGGATCGGCGATGGTGGTGAAAATAAAATTGTCCCGTGGACGGACCCCCGGGGAGAGCACCTGGCTGATATTGACCCATCCCTGTTCGTAGATTGCCGGGAGCAGATAAAACGAAGCCAGTCCGGCTCCGAGAATCGCTGCCAGCGCCGTCTGTATAAGGGGACGCCAGATCTGTGGGCTCCATGATCGTTTCTGGAGGATCTCGCGGACAGCTAAGACTACCGCCAGCCCAGCCGTTGAGTAATGGATCATGACGGCTGCCGGCGCGTTCGTGAGCCAGGCTGCAGCCAGCGTCAGACTCAACCATAGCGTCGGACGAAAGCTATGTTGATCAGAGGCGGGCTGCTTGATCCGCAGCAGACAAAGCAGCACCAGCGGCAGCAAGGGAGCAGCCAGCAGTTCGGCATATGCGCTTCGCCAGTAGACGATCAGCAAGTGGTAGGGATTCAGCGCGTAGAACACGGCCGCAAACAATGCATCCCCAGCCGGGAGCCACTCGCGCGCGAGCCGGCACATGGCCGCTCCCGCCAGCATGAGCACAATCCAGCAATACGCGCCCGGCACGATCCTCCATGGCAGAGTCGCCCCGAGCGCGGCGCCCAGCGTCCAGGAAGCTGGGGGATAGAACAGGAAGCGAGCCTCGCCGTATCCCCAGTACGCCAGCGCGGCCCAGCGCGGATATATGATGCCCTGCTTCCATTGGCCGAGGACTTCCATCCACGAAAACACGTGGAACTCAAAATCATGGCCGGAAGGACTGCCCCACCAGAAAAAAGGAGTGATGGCCAGCAAACAAGCGCCAGCCAGTACCAACCCCCGCGAGATCGGATTTCTGAGCAAAGTGGAGTTTAGCTTACCTTGATTGGAGAATTCTCGGAAAATTAACCGTACCGAAATCATTCCACGGGGGGTGTCGAGGTAGCCTGCGAGCAACGAGGTGGAACAGACCGCCGGGGACCGGGCCGACACCAAAGACGGGGTGTCGATCGGGTCCCCGGTTTTGGTTGGGATCGTTTTCGCTGAGATCAGGCCACGATTGGGCGAGCGCTGTCTCTCTGACGTCTATTAGGGAGTCGTTTCACCGAGAGCTTTGAAAGGGCATGGCTTCAGGCATGTGGCTTTAGCCGCTGAGGGCCGCGCTTCTGGCACATCCCGTATCGCGCGAGGATTAGTCGCAGTTCCCTTAGTCGACGCCCGCCGGAGTACGCTGGCGGTGCAGTTCGGCGAGGAACGCTTCTTCCTCCAACCCATTGCCGGTCCGTAGCAATTCCAGGAGTGGATCGTCCGCGTCGGTCGCGTCGCTGCTGGTATGGCTCAACTCGACCGCACTGGCGATGAGCGAGCGCGGAGAAGTTTCCAGTTCCGGAGTGGAACCGGGCTGGCCAGTGAGGAACTCGATGAACTCGCCCACGCTTTTGCGCTGCTCTTCAGTGCGGGCAGGGAACTCAATCCCCATGCCATGTCCGGGATGCATGACCCGGACCAAACCTTCGGCGTGAATCTCCATTCCGGCAGCGCGCAGGCACAGGTCGACGGCCGAGGACTGCGGAAAGGGAGATGCGGTCTCTACGTAGCAGCCGCCCAGACTGAGGTCCGTCAGTTTGCATTGGCTGACCGCGTCGGGTTCTTCGGGCAAAGCGTCGTGCGAACGGGCAGCCAGCCACCCACCCATTTCGTCGCGCATCTTTTCGTCCATGTCGAGAAAGCGCAGGCCGGTTTGGCCGTTGGCGGTGCTCCAGGCAACCTCCGCCTCGCCTTCAATACCAGCGGCGCCGTCGGGAAGCTCGAACGAGACGCGAACCAGAGCTGCCGCCGGAAGCGGCTTGGCCGCCAGCACATCCATGCCGCCGGTACTCAGGTCGAGCAGGATGCCTTCAATGGTGTTGCTCTCGTCCAGACGAATCGAAACCGCCGCTTGAACCGCGACCCGCATCGATTGCCGACGTTCGCGCTTCAACAGCGCTGTGGCGGCGCGTAAGGTGTTTTGCGCCTGCTCGTAGCTGATGGGTTTGGTGAGAATGAAATGAGCCCCCGCGCCTAGGATGGAGCGGATCTGCGAAGTATCGTGCAGCAAGGCAACGGTCACGGGCGGATTGCGGTCCGGTCCGACAAGATGGCGGCAACCTTCAAGCAGCTGAGATGCCGCTTCGGGATCGTCGAAGTCCACGATGACCTGATCGAAACGTTCCTCCGCTAGCCGCGCCACGGCCACATCGGCCGCGCTCGACCGATCCACCGCGACGCCAAACTGCGCCAGGACCTGAATCAGCGTCTCCGCCGTCAGGTCGTCTTTTGACACCAGCAATGCCTGCAATATCATGCGACCGAGCCTCCCGCCTCGCGCTTTGCCTCTACGATCGGGCTTTCTATGGCCAGCGCGGAGTTGTGCTGCGCGCTGCCTTGGGCGCGGCTGGCGCGGCTTGCGCGCCGGCCTTGGCGGCCATCGCATTGCTGTTTTCGTCGTCCACTTCCGCCAGCACTGCGCTATCGTCCTCGACGTCGGTTTCGGCAAGCAAGGGTGCGACCTCGCGTAGTTTCTCGGCGGCCTGCTGCAGCATTTCGATCTGCTTGCCGAGCTGTGTGTACTGCGCCTGCTTGCGGCGCAAAACCTCATGGATATCTTTCATACATCCCCCTGCGCCTGACTTTAGGTTTGTACGAAGGTAAGGTCAACGGCAAAGCCATCGCCAGCCGTTACCGCGGTAACCGGCGAATTTGAGTCGGCCCGTCGAAGGGGCTCGAGTCATGCTCGATTAAGGAGACGATGTAGTTGGTATGGCCGGCTCGGCGGGAGAAGAGAAAATCGAGTCCCCCGCAAACACAATCAAGTCGATCAACTAGCTTAAAATCAGAAGCCCCGCCTTGCGGCGGGGCCTTGAGTGGAGTGTTCTGGGCGAACCAATAAACCTAGATTATCCGCCAATCAGCTTGCGGCGGAACATTCCGGCGATGCCCACCAGCCCGGTTCCAAGCAGACCCAAAGTTCCCGGCTCCGGGACCGTGAGGGTTGTGTTACCCAGACGAATGTGCGAAATACCCTGAGCCAGCTGTCCGTTCGTGGTGAAAAAGTTCTGTGTCGTCGTTCCAGTCGCCATGCGGCCGGTATACAGCATGCCCCGGATCTCGCCGGTGAGGCTGTAGGTCAGATTCTTCTTGCCAGGCGCGCTGGTCAAGGTCCAAGTAATCGGACCAATGAAGCTCCCGCTAAAGATCGTTCCCTTCGGTTCTCCCCAATTGCCAATGCCCTTCAGCACAAAGGTTGAGCCCGTGGCTGAGAACGTCCCGCCCCACCGGAGCGAGCCGCTGGTCAGAGCACCGGTCGAGAAGGTGACCGAACCGAGATCGTGCCCCTTAGTGGCCATGAGGCCATCGAAGGACATCAGTTCCGATCGGGTCGAAGTGATGCCTAATGCGGTGATCGAAATTGAGCCATATTGATTCGTGAAGTTAATGTTGTCCGCCCACGCAGCAATCGGCAACGCCAATGCAAGTAACGCCAGAACTACCACTCGCCTCATTTGAATTCCCTCCCAGAACCTTGAATCCTTTAATCTTTGTCCCAATTTCACCTTGAACTCTGAGTTCAAGGCACAGGTCGCCTGATACTCCTTGTGCACTTACGGCTCCAAAACTAATGACGGCAGGTTAATTATATTTATCAATAACTTACAGATGTTCATTGGTGCCGTCCCCAGTCACCGAGTGCAATCCGATGCACACTTTCAACAATTCGTTTTCCCGACACCCTCAAGGGGATCGTTCTCGCAGTCGAGCAAACCCGGTCGCGAAAGCTAACCGACCGTAGGTTCAGAAACGGCAGGGCAAACCTCGCCGTTATGGCAAAAATCCTCAATCTCTGGGAGACCCCTTCCAGAACCGAGTGCGACTGGAGTAACCAATCGCAAGGTGACCAATGTTACCAGAGACGGGGCGTTTGGCAAGTGGCTCTTTGGTGCCATGGAATCCCTCAACCGGGGGGTTTTGCCCTCAGGCAAGGTGTCATAGTCTTCGGGGTGAGCAGTTCTGGGGGGGCTGTTCGGGCGTCCCACGATCCTTTGGATCCGGGGCGCTTCTTAATTTGCAGTGAAGTTTCCCAGGGAGTCCCGAGCTCCCACACGGTTTGTGCCTCTTAATGTGCTTCCTTACCCAAGACCACTACCAGTGTCGTCTCAGGAGAGCGGTACCTCTTCACTCTTTCCCGATGACAGGCTGCGATAGGCCGCGTCCAGAATGAGCTGGTTCTGCCAACCCTGCTGGCCCAGGACAGGAAACACCTCCCGCCCTTCGACTGCGGCAGCGAAGCTGTCCACCTGCCTAGCATAGGCAAGTTCGTTGGAAACGGTTTCCTCGTCGGAGCGTTGCCCGTCGCGCCACAGTTCCAACCTGACCGGCTGGTCAACACTCAGCGCATCGTCGGCGCGGAGGAATCCCGCTTCGCCGACAATCTCCAGCGGCGTGCGATATTGGGCGCGCGTCGAAACCAGTACCGTCGCCAGCGTGCCGCGCTGAAACTCCAGCGTCAGAACGCCTGCCGCTTCGAGGGCGCCCGACTGTTGGTCCGGATGACCGAGTGTGCTCACGCGCCAGGGCTCATCCTGCAGGATGTAACGCAAGGCATCGATGCAGTGCACGCCCACGTCCGAAATGGGGCCGCCTCCCGACAGCGAGCGATTGTAGAGCCAGGTTCGGGGATGGTCTGCTCCCGGATACGAGAACTCCGCCCGCGCAAAGATCGGGCGACCGATGTCGCCAGACGCGATGTGTTCGCGAAATCTCGCCGTACTTTCTTCAAAGCGAAAGACCTGGGCGACACCGAGGAGAACGCCGGCATTCCTCGCCGCTTCGACCATCTGGCGGCATTCGTCCGCGTCTATGCCCATCGGTTTTTCGCAGAGCACCGGCTTGCCGGCGGCAACTGCGGTGAGGACGTCCTGCAGATGACAGGCATTGGGAGTCGTGACCAGCACGGCGTCGACTTCCGGACAGCGGCTGAGCTCTTCGGTAGACGCAAAGACATGCGGGATCTCATACTTCACGGCCGCATCGTGTGCTTTTTGAGAGTCGCGGCGCGATAGCGCGGCCACTTTGCAATTCTGAGCCAACGCGAAGCCCGGCATCAGCCGCCGCACTGCATGCAATCCGAAACCTGCAATACCAAAGCGAACCATATATGAATTTCTCCGACTTCTCTGGATCCTGACCGCTCGTTTTTGTAGCAAGAGTGGGTGCCCCAGGTCTCGATTTTGAGACCTGGGAGACCACAACGCTTCAAGTGCAAATTCGCGCGGTCAGAGACCTAGCGCCTTTCTCTAAGCGGCTACGTATACGGATAAAAGACGAAAAACAATAGCGACAAAGCGGTCAATGCCCAGAGTGCTGGACGAACCTCCCGCAGGCGCCCCGAAACCAGCTTGCAAAAAGGATACAAGATAAATCCCGCCGTCATACCAATTCCCACGTTGTAAGTGAAGGCCATCAACACGATCACGCCGAATGCCGGAACCAGCTCGGTGAGGTCGTCGAAGGGAATTCGCGTAATCGGAGTCAGCATCAGCAAGCCAACGAAGATGAGCGCCGGCCCGTAAGCCTGCGGCGGGATGGCGGAGATGAAGGGCGCGAAGAACAAAGTCCCGACAAAACACAGCGCAGTAACAACCGCAGTCAGTCCGGTGCGGCCGCCGGCCTCGACTCCCGTGGCCGACTCGATATAGGCGCCGGATGTTGTGGTCCCAATCATCGCCGCAAAGGTCGTGGCCAGCGCGTCGGCCATCATCGGGCGCTCGATCTGCGGCAGGTTTCCGTCTTTGTCGAGGAACCCAGCGCGCGCCGACACGCCGATGAGCGTGCCCATGGTGTCCACAAATGCCATGACAAAAATCGTCAGGACCACAGGAAAAAATCCCCAGGTGAATAGACTGTGCAGATCGAACTGGAAAAACACCGGCTGCAAGCTGGGCGGGCGGCTGATCCAACCGGCCGGCGCCGGCGCGACCCGCGTCACAAAACTGAGCAGAGCAGTGACCAGAACTCCGCAAAGAATCGCCGCCGGGAAACGGCGAATGGTGAGCACCGTCATCAGCAGGAAACCGAACACGGAAAGCAGAACGGAGAGCGAAGTCAGATGCCCCGGCCGAACCGGCGCCCCAGGCGATCCCATCGTAACGATGCCGGTCTGATTCAATCCGATGAAGGTGAGAAACAGTCCGATGCCGACGGCGTAGCTGTAACGGAGCGTGGCCGGAATGGCGTCGACCATCCACTGCCGGAGGCGAAATAAAGTCATCAGAATAAAAAGGATTCCCGCCAGAAACACGGCGCCCAGCGCGCTTTGCCAAGTGTAGCCGAGCACATGCATCACGGTGAACGCGATGAAAGCATTCTCGCCCATGTACGGTCCAATGGCGAAGGGCCGGTTGGCATAGAAGCCCATCAGCAGCGTTCCGAAAATGGCCGTGAGAATGGTGGCCGTGAGCGAGGCGCCAGCCGGCATGCCGGCAGTTTTCAGGATGGCGGGATTGACGGCCACGATGTAGGCCATCGTGAAAAAAGTGGTGAGCCCAGCGACGATTTCGCGGCGGACGGTCGTCTGATGGTGAGAGAGTTTAAAGAACGCATCGAGCCAGCGGTTCAAGTTGCCCTCAGGTAGAAACTGAGGATTGTACATTCGCAGCGCTCGAAGTACGAATCGAGCTGAAGCGCTCCCCTGTGTGACTCGGTGCCCCCCGTGGTTTAGCCTTTGACGTGGCCGACAGCGACAAGCGGCCCTTAGGTCCGTGCAAATCTCAACTCGGCGAGCAGTTTGGGATCGATGTTGCCTCCGCTGATCACAGCCACGTTGATCTTTGTGTTGGGCAACTCGTCGGCGTGGAAAAGAAACGCGGCCACGGCTACCGCGCCGCTAGGCTCGGCTATAGTTTTCGCGTTCGCACTGAGAACGCGCACGGCCTCGCGAATCTCGTCCTCGGTGACGCTGACGATATCATCCACATAGGCGCGGATGTGTTCGAAATTAATTGCGCCGATGCTCTGGGTGCGAAGCCCGTCGGCCAGCGTCTGCGAGACTTGCTCTGCCGGGAAGGAGACGATGCGGCCGGCGCGCAGGCTGGCTTGCGCATCGGCGGCAAGTTCGGGTTCGACGCCAATCACCTTTACCCGCGGATTCCCGATGGGATTACCGGCAGGCCTGCTGAGCTTGATGGCGGCCGAGACGCCGCTGATCAATCCACCTCCACCGACGGGAACCAGCACAGTCTCAACGTTGGGCAGGTCCTCGAGGATTTCTAGCCCCACCGTCCCTTGGCCCGCGATAATTTTTTCGTCATTGTAAGGTGGCACGATCGCGTAGCCGTGCTCGGCGGCCAGTTGTTCAGCGCGCAACCGTCGTTCTTCGCTGCCGGGACCGACGATAACGATCTCAGCTCCCAGCGCAGCGGTAGCTTCAAGCTTATTCTTCGGAGCATTGCCCGGCATGACGATGACGGCCTTCACACCCAGCGTCCGCGCCGCATAGGCCACGCCCTGCGCGTGATTGCCGCTCGAATAGGAAATAACTCCGCGGCCCCGCTCCTCGTTGCTAAGCGACGCGACCTTGTTATGGGCACCGCGCAGCTTGAAAGCGCCAATAGGCTGCAGATTCTCAAGCTTAAGAAAAAGCCTGCGCTGCTCCCCGGCGCCCGTCCATTCCAACAGGGGAGTGCGGACGGCGACGCCACGGAGGAGAGTTTGGGCGGAGCGAATGTCGTCGAGGGAGACCATCATTACCATTCTAAGGTTTCTCCATGCCAATTCCCGGCAGTGGGTGAAAGATCACAGGTGCCCCATCCTTGCGCGTTTGTTGCGCAAGGGTAGGATTCCACTGGTCACGCCAGGATTGGCTCATTTGCTGCTTGCGCGCGATGTAATCTATAAGTTACAATCATCAAGATATGGAACTTCGCCGTTATCTCACCGCATCCGGCAGAGATATTCTCGGCGAATGGCTGTCAGGATTGAAAGACGTTCGAACCAGGGCAAAGATCGTGGCCCGGATCGATCGCCTCTCTCTAGGCAACTTCGGCGACTGCAAAGCACTGCGCGGCGGCTTATTTGAGTTGCGCATCGACTGGGGGCCGGGCTATCGAGTCTATTACGCGCTGGTCGGCAAGGCTTGCGTCTTACTGCTTTGTGGTGGGGATAAACGCAAGCAGTCAGCCGACATCAAGCGGGCGCTGGAGTATCTCAACGATTACAGGGAGAGAACACAATGAAACGCAAGGCGAGCATATCGCACGACGAAGCCACGGTTCGAGAACTACGCGAGAATCCGGAGTTTGCTGCCGAGTACCTCCGTGCTGTCTTGGAGGATGACGACGAGCCCAGCGTGCTTCTGATAGCCCTGCGCCGCATCGCCGAGGCGCGCGGCGGTATTGCGAAGGTGGCGAAAGCCGCCGGCATCGAGCGCGAGAGTCTCTACCGCGCCCTATCGGCCCACGGAAACCCTAGGCTCTCCACGTTGGTTGCCGTTACCAAGGCGGTGGGGTTAAAACTCACGGTAGAGGCGGCGGGTTAGCGCAGGTTCGCTTCGCAAGCTTCGACTTCGTCATCGCTGGTAGACCTCGCTTCGGTGACGGATGCGCGTCACCTCCACCAGCAATTTTGCGTCGTCGATGGTGTACACCACGCGGTAGTCGCCTATGCGAATGCGCCACTCTCGGTCGCCGCCTCGCAGCTTCTTGCAACCCGGCGGGCGAGGATTGGAGGCGAGATTTTCCAATCGCGGAACGATGCGCGCTATCAATTGGGTGGACAGGTTCTTGAGTTCTTTTGTCGCACTTGATGTCAAGGCGACATCGTAACTAGCCACGGAGCTTTCCGCTCTTCGCGAGATCGGCTTTCACCTTGGCGAGCGAAATGCGTTTTTCATGCCGCCGCGAGCGGGAAACCAGCACGTCCTCGATGTCCTCCCAGAGCGCCCTATGCTTCTTAAGGTCGATTACTGCCGCCGTTCTCCGGCCCGCTTCGTCGGTGATGAACTGAATTCCGGTCATAGGCAATGATTCTCCTTACGTTGCGTGGAACCTTCACTCACCCTAATTTTGGCGGACAGCGCGGTCAAGCGGATAGTGCCGCATCCCGATAACCTTTGCGTTCTCGGCGTCTCGGCGGTGAAAGGCCTCTCAAACCTCCAGTATCACCGGCATAATCAGCGGCCGCCGCTGCGTCTGCCGCGAGATATAGCGCTTCAGGTCGGTGCGGATCTTCTCCTTGATCACGCCATAGTCGGCCTTCTCTTCGGCGCTGGAAGAATCGAGAGTTTCGACGACGATCTGCTTGATGCGATCGATCACGCCGTTATCGCCGGGGTTGAATCCGCGCGTCACAATTTCTGGCGAAGTTTCGACGCGTCCAGTGTGCTTGTCGATGGCGATGATCGGCATCACGAAGCCGTCTTCGCTGAGATGACGCCGGTCTTTAATGACGAGGTCTTCGACCACGTCCGTGCGCGAGCCGGAATCGATGCAGACGCGGCCTACATTGATACGCCCGGCCTTGCGGGCGCCGCGCTCATCGATTTCGAGGATGTCTCCACTCTCGATCAGCATCACGCTGCCCACCGATCCGTGCATGGACGCGGCCAGATCGGCATGTAACCGGAGCTGCCGGAATTCACCGTGGATGGGGACGAAATACTTGGGCCGCACCAGATTGATAATCAGCTTCAATTCTTCCTGGCTGGCGTGCCCGCTGACGTGGATCGGCGGATAAGAACCGTCGTCGTAGATGACGAACGCTTCGCGGCGGAAAAGATGATCCACCATGCGGAAGATGGCCTTTTCGTTGCCGGGAATGATGCGCGACGATAGGACGACCGTATCGCCCTTTTCGATTTTGGCGTGCTTGTGGTTATCCACCGCCGCGCGGGACAGCGCCGACATCGGTTCGCCTTGCGTGCCACTGATGAGCACACAGACTCTCTCGGGCGCGAAGTTCTTCATTTCGCCGGGATGGATCATCATGCCGTCGGGAATCTCGACGTAACCCAGGTCTTCCGCGATTTCGGAGGAGTTCTCCATGGAGCGGCCGATGAAGCAGATCTTGCGGCCGTGCTCTCGCGCCATATCCACCGTCAGCTTGATGCGGTGAATCGACGACGAGAAGCAGGAGATAAACAGGCGCCGCTTGGTGCGGGCAAACACTTCTTCGAACTTGCGGCGGACCGCTCGCTCGCTCGGCGTGTAACCCTTGCGCTCGACGTTGGTGGAATCCTGCAGCAGCGCCAGCACTCCCTCTTTGCCATACTCGGCGAAACCGTGCAAATCGAAGAGGCGGTTATCGGTCGGCGTCGGATCGACCTTGAAGTCTCCGGTATGCAGCACGACGCCGAGCGGCGTGTGGATGGCGAGCGCCACACAATCGACCAGGCTGTGCGTCACTTGCAGCGGATGAACCGTGAAAGGCCCAACCTTGAAGCGTTCTCCGGGACGAATTTCGCGCAGGTCGGCGTCGTCGAGGAGTTGGTGTTCATCGAGCTTATCTTCGACGTAGGCCAGCGTGAATTCGGTGGCCCACACCGGAACATTCAATTCGCTGAGAATCCAGGGCAGGGCGCCGATGTGGTCTTCGTGGCCGTGTGTAAGCACGATGCCGCGCACATGCTTGCGATTTTCGAGCAGGTAAGAAATGTCGGGGACGACGATGTCGACACCCAGCAACTCAGCTTCGGGGAACATCAGCCCGGCGTCGACAACGATAATGTCATCGCCCCAGCGGATGGCCATGCAGTTCATACCGAACTCGCCCAGCCCGCCTAGCGGAACAATATGCAGTTTTCCTGTTGGCATTGACAAACTGATGCTAGCACAGGGTGAGCTGTGGTTGGAGTTACAGTCAGCTGATCCGCGCTAAAAGTCGCGTGGATAGGTGCGCGAGCGATGCCTTTCAGATTTTGTCATCCCGAACGAAGTGAGGGATCTGCAGTGCGCCGCAAAATGCCGATCCCTCACCGTCGGTACGCTCAGGCCGGGATGACAAAACTCGTAAGTTGAGAGTAATGCCCGGCTGCTAGACTTACAGTCAGAAATGGACGGCGAAAAGAAATCCTGGATGCGGCGGCGCGTCGAAGGCGCGATCCGCGGCGGCCTGACCCGCGCCTACGATACGGTCAAGGTCGATCCCGGACGATTCCTGATGCAGTTGCGTGTGGCGCACGGTTTGCCGTTGGCCACATTTCACGGCGTTTACACGCTGCCGGTGGAACGCCTCGACGATGTAGCCGAGTCGGTGATCCGCGGCGGCATGAAACTGGCGGCGGCCGAGGGAGCCGGATTTGGTCTGGGTGGAATCCTCACCATCGTGCCCGACCTCGGCATTCTTTCCGCCATCACCATGCGTACGATCCAGAAGCTCAGTCTGGTTTATGGATTCGAGTTGAACACCGACGCTGAAATCGCCGAGTTGTGGATTGCAGCGGCCAGCGCCGCCGGAGTCGACATCAGCCGCGAGTTGCTCGAAAAAGAAGTGGTCAACCGCTTTGTGCCGCGTGTGATTCAGCGCATCGCGGTGCAGGCCGGAGCCGATGTGGTGGAGAAGTGGGCGGGACGCCTGATTCCGGTTGTCAGTTCGGCCATCGGATGCGCCCTGAACTATTACTTCGTGCGGGCATGGGGTGGGCGGGCACTGGCGCATTTCCGCGCCAAGCATCTCGAAGCGCGCCGCAGGATTGCGGAGGAGCAAATGCAACTTCCGGGCACAGCGTCAGCGATGCTGCCGTCGTGAGCCTATGAGCAGAACGAGCGTGCGCCCAAAGGCGACATTCACAGAAGTTCGTCCAGAACCAGCGTTTGAAAACCTTCCACCCGTTCAAAGACGGCATCGTTCGTAATCAAGCCGGTAGCCTGCGAATGCGCGGCGGTCGCGGCTTGTAGAGCGTCGGGAGTGCGCAGTCGATGGAGCGCGCGAATCCGGGCTGCGAGCTCTGCGATCTCCAGGTTCGGCGCGACCCAATCCAGGTTGGGGTAGGTGGAAAGCAAACCATAGAAGTCATTTGCCCGTTGTTCGTCGTCCTCGCGATACGGAAGCACTAGCAGTTCCGTCATCGTGATTGTGGATGTGATCGCCGTGGATTCCGACCGCTCAAGCCAAAACAAAATAGGGTCCGTGTATGCGAGATACTTTGGGTTGGCTTCTAAGTGGTAAATGAAGATACTCGTGTCCAGAGCGATCCGCCGGTGACGCCGGAGAAAGGCACGGAGCCGTTCTACTCCCAACTTTGGCGTTCCTTTTGCAGATGATCCTTTGGATATTTACCGCGAGCTAACCCGCGGACCGCGGCGTGATAAGACTTCGGCTTTTGCAGGACCAGGACCTGCCCGCCCCGAACCACCACAAGAATCTTGTCACCAGGTTTCAACCCAAGCGCTTCGCGAGCCTCCCGTGGGATCACGATCTGGTTCTTCGCCGAAAGAGTCGCTTCCGTCATCGCTTTACATTATAACATAATGTAAAGCGCAAATCTGCCCGGGTAGTGGGGCTAGTTTGAAAGTAGGCCACTACCATCTGTTGTTTATCTGAGCCATTCCTCCAGTTCGATCCCGCGCTCAGTCTTCTCGTCACGGTACTTGACGATCACCGGCGTGTAGAGCGAGAGTTCCCACTCCGCCCCCTTGCCTTTTTTCACGGCGCGCGAGCCCGGGACAACCACCGCGTTCTCCGGAACTTCCAGCGCTTGCTCCGTTGATGCCCGGTAGATTTCGCCGCGCACCAGATCGTAGAGGGGCGTGGACCGGGTCAGAATCGTTCCCGCTCCCAATACGGCCCGGGCGCGCACCAGCGTGCCTTCGTACACGCCGCAATTGCCGCCGATCAGCACGTCGTCTTCGATGACTACCGGGGCAGCGTTAATCGGTTCCAGCACGCCTCCGACCTGCGCGGCAGCGCTGATGTGCACGCGCTTGCCGATCTGCGCGCACGAGCCGACCAGCGCATGCGAGTCGATCATCGTGCCTTCATCCACGTAGGCGCCGACGTTGATGTACATGGGAGGCATGCAGACCACGGACGGCGCAACGTAGGCCCCTTCGCGGATCGAAGATCCGCCCGGCACCAGCCGAACACGGTCGGCGAGGGTCAGCCGGCGAACTGGGAAAGTGTCCTTGTCAATAAAGGAGAGTACGTCTCCGTCCGACATTTGTTGTAACTCGCCAAGACGGAAGCCGAGCAGGATGCCTTGTTTCACCCAGGCATTGACGACCCAGTGTCCGCCGACTTTCTCAGCCGCGCGAATCGCGCCCCGAGTCAGCGCGGCGCGGAAGTCGAAAAAAATTGGACGAGCTTCGTCGGGATTGCTGATCGTTTCACGCGCCGATAGACGTTCAATGGCCGACTTTAAAGTGGAGAGAAAATCCGACATAGGAGAGCAAAACACAGAGAGTTAGAAGCCAGGAGCTAGTAGCCAAAAGCTGCCCTTCACCCCACGCACTTGCATTCGCTGCGGATCAGCACACCCGGCATCTGATGCGTCGCCTCGCGCGCCTCGGCGAGATTGCTATACGGACCGTGCCACCGCGAATGATTGGGATCGTGCCCGGCGGGGCGGCCCTTGCCGGAACTGCATTGTCCACAGGACGCGCGGTGCAGCATCGCTTTGTGCGGACCCGCTGCCCAATTTTCGTAAACATAGAATTCGGCGGATGGGGCTGGCGGAGCCGCGGGCCGTGTAATCAATCCCGCGTCGGTCGCGATCTTCTGCAGTTTCGAACGCGTGTCGCGCCGCATGGGAAGCAGGGGCAGGCGATAAACCTCTTCGATCTTGCCCATCATCGTCAGGACGGCCTTCACGGGCAGCGGACTCGACTCGATGAAGTTGGCCAGCATCAGCGGAAGGTATTTGCGGTGGAGGGTGCGCGCCGTGTGCCAGTCGTTGTTCAGAGCGGCGCGCGTCATCTCCGCCATTTCGCGCGGAATTTCGTTCGACGCAACCGAGATCACGCCGACGCCCCCGAGCGCGATCACCGGCAGGGTCATGACGTCGTCGCCGGACAACACCAGAAAACTCTCCGGCATCGAGTTCAGCATCTCCGCGATTTGCGCTATGTTTCCGCTGGCTTCCTTCACGCCCGCGATATTCGGAACCTCGCCCAGACGCGCCAGGGTTGCGGGTTCGAGATTGGCGGAGGTGCGGGCGGGTACGTTGTAGAGAATCACAGGCTTGTCGACCGCCTCGGCAATCGCGCGGAAGTGCCGGTATTGCCCTTCCTGCGTCGGCTTGTTGTAGTAGGGCGATGCCGTGAGGATGGCGTTGACGCCCGGCCGCGCCGCCACTTCCTTCGCTTTGGCGACGGCCTCCTGCGTCGAGTTGGAAGTGGCGCCGGCGACGATCGGCACGCGTCCGGCGACGACTTCGATGGTTACGTCGATGACGCGCAGCCACTCATCGTGATTGAGCGTGGGAGTTTCTCCCGTGGTGCCGCAGGGAATCAGGAAATCGATACCCGATTCAACCTGCCAGACGACCAGGTTGCGCAATGCATTTTCGTCGACAGCACCGTCCTGAGAGAACGGTGTGACCAGAGCGGTACCACAGCCTCGCAGTTGCATGGCATAAGGATAACTCTTCTCGCGAGCGCTTGCATGAGAGAGGCCTTGTTCATGTGGGGACGGGGCTTTGCCCCGTCCAAGGTCGCGTGGGGACGGGCGCCCTCGGCTGTCCAAGTCGAGCGAAGCTCGGCAGTTGCCGGCAGTCACGGCAATTCTGAATTAGCTCTAAAGCTCGCGCCAGATGTTGCGGAACTCGAAGAAACCGGTTTTCCCGGCCAGCCACTCGGCCGCGCGGACCGCGCCCTCGGCGAATCCGCGGCGCGACTTGGCGTCGTGGCATAAATAGATTCGATCGCCGGCAGAATTGAAAACCAACTCGTGCATCCCCACCACGTCGCCCTCGCGAAAGGAGACAATCTCAAGTTCCTGGCCTCCGGACTCGCGCACAATCTTCTGAAGCGTGACCGCCGTTCCCGAAGGAGCGTCTTTCTTGGTTACATGATGGCGTTCGAAAATCTGGCCCGAGTAATCGTATTTCAGCGCGGCCCCGGCAGTTGCGGCAATCTCGAAAAACAAGTTCACGCCGATGGAAAAATTCGATCCGTAAAGAAAGCCCGTATTGGCCGATTGGACCATTTCGCGCAAGCGCGGCAATTGCTCATACCAACCGGTGGTTCCGACGACGATGTTCTTTCCAGCGCGGACACAGGCTTCGGCATTACCGACGACAGCGGAGGGCGCGGTGAAGTCGATGGCGACGTCGAACGGGGCAAGAAATGCGGAAGTGAGAGCGCAGGCATCAGCGTTTTCGTCGACATCCAGGGTGCGAACGTGATGCCGCCGTTCGCGCGCCACTTCCGCAACCAGCGATCCGGTTTTGCCGCAGCCGAGAATTAGAAGATTCATGCTAAAGACCTTAAACCGCGGAGCACGCTGAGTGCGCAGAGAAAGTCTGGGAAACAATGATGCCTACATTATTTTGTTTTCTCTGCGCACTCCGCGTCCTCTGCGGTTAAATGCCCTACGCGAACACTTCCGGATCCGCCTCCGCGAAAAACGCGTGGTGCAACCTTCGGACCACCTCGGCTGCGTCGTCTTCTTCAATCACGAAGGTCAGATTAATTTCGGAGGCGCCTTGCGAGATCATGCGTATCTTCACATCCTCAAGAATGCCGAAAACTTTGGCGGCGATTCCCGCCGTGTCGCGCAAATTCTCGCCCACCAGGCAGACAATCGCCTTTCGCCCCTCATACTTCACGTCCGCGATCTTCGCCAAATCGGCAGCCAGCGCCGGGATGGTTTCGTTGGTCTCGGCCGTTACCGAGACGCTGACTTCGGAGGTGGAAACCACGTCCACCGCGATGTCGTGCTGATCGAAAGCCTCAAAGATGGACTTCAGATATCCATGTACCAACAGACGGCGAGGCGACGCGACCTCGACCAGCGTGATCTTTTTCTTGAGCGCGATGGCCTTGAAAATATTGGCGCAGCGCGGGGCGCGCGCCGTGATCTTCGTCCCTTCGCAGGTCGGGTTCAGCGAATTCAAAACATAGACCGGAATATTTTGCTGCACCGCGGGCAGCACGGTCGCCGGATGCAGAACTTTTGCCCCGAAGTAGGCAAGTTCAGCGGCTTCGTCAAAGCTGATGAGCTTGATGCGGCGGGCGTCGGGACAGAGGCGGGGGTCGGTGGTCATCATGCCGTCGACGTCGGTCCAGATCTCGATGCGTTCGGCATTGAGGCCAGCGCCAAAAATCGCTGCGGAAAAATCCGAGCCACCGCGCCCGATGGTGGTCGTGATGCCGGCGCGATTCGAACCAATGAACCCGCCCATCACCGGAACCTTGCCGGCCTCGAGCAACGGCTGGACTTTCTTGCGCAGGCGTTCGTTGGTTTCGTCGAACTGCGGAACCGCGCGCATGTAGCTGGTATCGGTGAGCAGAACTTGTCGCGAATCGATGTGAACTCCTGGCAATCCGCGGGCGGCGAAAGCGGCCGCCACGATCTTGCTCGAAAGCACCTCGCCGAAAGAAGCAACGTAATCGTAAGTGCGGGGAGTGATTTCACCGACCGCGCCAATGCCGCGCAGCAGTTCGTCCAGATCTTCGAAGTCGGCGCCCAGGTCGCCATGAAACTCGGTGAACAGTGCGGTGCCAAGCAGTTCGCCCGCGGTGTCATAGTGGCGTTCGCGGAGGGCGCGCGCCATCTTAAGAGCAGTCTTGCGATCGCCGCCGCCGGCAGCCTTGCCCATGGCGAGCAGGGAATCGGTGACCTTGGCCATGGCGCTGACTACCACCACGGGACGGTCCGCCAACCGCCCCTGGACGATGTGGGCGACGCGGTCGATCGCTTTCGCATCCTGTACGGAAGTCCCGCCGAACTTCATCACAATCATGGGCGGGGGTTCTCCCTAAAGCGGTGGCCAGTTGCCAGTTGCCGGTTGCCAGACAAAGCTGTGTCGGCGCGGCTCTTACTGGTAGCTGGCAACTGGCAACTGGCGACTGTTTTCACCCTAAGTATCCCTTCGCCTTGAGAAGTTCAGCATTCAGCAGGGCAGCGCCCGCAGCGCCACGGATTGTGTTGTGCGACAGGACGGTGAATTTCCAGTCTAGGACGTTGCACTTGCGCAAACGCCCGACCGCGGTGGTCATGCCTTTGCCGAGGTCAACGTCGAAGCGTGGTTGCGGACGGTCCGGGGCCGTCAAATACACAACCGGCTGCTCGGGTGCGCTCGGCAGACGCAGACGCTGCGGCTCGGCGCGAAAATCGTTCCAGGCGGCGATGATCTCCTCCGGCGCGGCCTTTTTCTTCAATCGAACCGCGACCGACTCGGTATGACCGTCTTCGACCGCGACGCGATTGCATTGCGCGCTCATCGCAAAAGGAGCGGGATCGACATGCGAACCATTCAGCGTCCCCAGCAACTTTTGCGTCTCCTCTTCCATCTTCTCTTCCTCTTTGGCGATGTAGGGTATGACGTTGCCGAGAATATCGAGCGACGGCACTCCAGGATATCCCGCGCCGCTGACCGCCTGCATGGTAACCGCCATCACCGTCTCGAGAGTGAACGCGCGATGCAATGGAGCCAGCGCCAGCACCAGTCCAATGGCCGAGCAGTTGGGGTTGGTAACGGCAAAGCCGCCGGACTTGCGCCGCCAGGGCTGGGCTTCGATCAGTTGAATATGGTCGCCATTGACCTCGGGAATCACCAGCGGAACGTCGGCCTGCATCCGCAACGCGCTCGAATTGGAGACCACCGCACAACCGGCGTCGGCGAACTGCGGCTCCAGTTCGCGGGCGATCGCGGCATCGAGCGCGGCAAAAATAATCTTCGGCGCGCCCTCGGGCTTGGCAGGCGCAACCGTCATCTTGGCGACGTCAGCTGGGATGGCAGTCTTTAGACGCCAGCGCGCAGCCTCCGCATAAGGCCTGCCTTCCGAACGATCGGACGCGGCCAGCCATGCGACTTCGAACCACGGATGGTGCTCCAGCATTTGAATGAAGCGCTGACCGACGATGCCGGTCGCGCCGAGAATTCCTACAGGAAGTTTGTTCGGCATGATTAGTTGTGATTTTATACCAGCGAAATTTCTTAGGGGAATGTCAGCGCTGATCCGCGGGCGAATTCGATGCGCTTGGCCGCCCGCACTCCGCGAGACGCAGACGTACGACCCTCGGTGACTGTTCGGCTCTTGATCTTGGATGTACCCTTTGTCCAGGAGCGACTAATGTCCGAACTGCGCCAGAATTTTGCCACCAAGGAGTGGGTCGTAATCGCCACCGAACGCGCCCGCCGTCCGGAAGAAATGGCGCGCCACAGCGAACGGAAGCCAGCGGCGTCGTTTGTCGCGAACTGTCCTTTTTGTCCCGGAAACGAGAAGCTGACGCCGCCGGAAATTATGCGGATACCCACCTCGATGGAAGTTCCGTGGCACGCGCGAGTGATCCCGAATAAGTTCGCGGCTCTTTCACGCGAAGTGCAGCCGACGCGCACCGTACACCGATCACTCCGGTCGGTAAACGGCTTCGGGGTTCACGATGTGATCGTGGAGACGCCCGATCACTCTGAGGTGATGGCCCTGATGCCCGATTCCTACATGGCGGAAATCCTCCGCATTTATAAAATTCGCTACGACGAACTCAGCCTTGACCGGCGCATCGCGCTGATTACCATCTTCAAGAATCACGGGCCCGACGCCGGCACCAGCCTGGAACACCCGCACTCCCAGATCATCGCGACGCCAGTGATTTCGCTGCAGGTGCGCGAGCGCTTTCAACACGCTTTACGGCACTTTGACGATTATGGCGAGTGTATGTTTTGTCAGATGCTGGAAGAGGAACTACAGGAACAAACCCGCATCGTCGCGATTTCCGAGCACTTCGTCGCGCTTGAACTGTATGCCTCGCCGGCTCCGTTCTGTACCCACATTTATCCGCGGCGGCACACGGCCAGCTTCGGCGATGTGAGCGGCTCGGAGATCAACGATCTGGCGCGTATGTTGCGCTCGATTCTGGCCAAGCTCTACCACGGGCTGGCCGACCCGGATTTCAACTTTACGATTCGAAGCGCTCCCGCCGAGAGCGTTGGCGTAAAGTACTTTCACTGGTATCTGAGTGTCATCCCGCGCTTGACGCGAATGGCCGGATTTGAGCTGGGATCGGGAATGTTTATTAACACGGTGATGCCGGAAGCAGCCGCCGAGTTTCTTCGCAAAGTCGATGTGGAAGCCCTCAAGAATACCGCCCAAACGGCCACGCCGTAGAGGCTCGGGATCTCGCCACGTCGCCGAGCTTCTAAAAGAGGCGAGGGATTTCCCGTAGAGACGCGGCTTGCTGCTGAATGAGATGGCGCAAGCTGCGCCTCTGCATTCGTTTCCTAACTTCTTCCTTTTCCCAACTCCGGCGGGAACGAATACTCGTTGAGCGGTCCGAACTTGCGTTTTTCCACGTAAATGCGCCACCGGCGCCACACGATGCGCAAACTCGCCATTACCGGTATGGAGAGATAGACGCCGAGCACCCCGGCGATCTCGCCGCCCGCGAGAATGCCGAACAAAGCCGCTAGCGGGTGCAATTCTACGCTGACTCCCATGACACGGGGAGAGATCACGTAATCAAGTATCATGCGCCAGACGAACAAAAACAGCAGCAGCCAGGCCCAGTGCTGATATCCCGCCAGAACGGCAACGACCATCATTGCCGTGCCTGCCAGCAGCGGCCCGGCCACGGGGACGAACTCCAGTGCGCCGCCGGCGGTACCGAGCATCAGGGCGTACGGAACTCTCATGGCGCCCAAAAATGAGCTGTAGGCCACCAGCGATAACCCAGCCAGGGTCAACTGGGCGCGAATGAACTGGGCCAGCATCTGGTTCAGGTCCTGCAGCACGTCCTGCAGAAACTCACGCTGCGTGCGCGATTGCACCAGCGCCAGCAGCACTTCATGGAAGCTGCCCCCATCGCGCAGGAAAAAAATCGCGAGAATCGGCACTAGAAACAGCACCCATACTTGCTGTGCCGCTTCGGCAGCGCGCACCCCGATGCGTTGCGCCAAGGCAGACAAGTCTTCCCGGCGGCTCAGCAGGAAGCGCTTGATGCGTTTCTGGGTGTCGACGCTCCAACCATGCTGGTTCCCGATCCGTGTAGCAATCTGGCCGATTTGGCCGGAGAACTGGCCGGTGCTGGCGTTATCCATAAGTCCGGGCAGAGATTCTCCCAACCGGGCGCTCTGCCGGGCAATCCTGGGGCCGACGAGGAGACCGAACAATACCAGGGCAAAGAGAAGCAGGAGGTAAATGATCGTGATTGCCCAGACGCGGTTGCGGACCAGTCTCTCCAGTCGTCCCACTGCCGGATTGATGAGATAGGCGAAAAAAATGGCAAAAAGGAAAAGAATCAGCGTCCGCCGCGCCGCGTAGAGAAAACCCAATCCCACGGCGAACAGGAAAGCCGTGAGCAGCACGCGCGAAGTGCGTGAATCGAGAATCGTCAAGAGTTATCCCAACCGCTCCGGTAAAGCAGGTCTCAGGTTCTAGAAATCTCCCGTGGCACTCGCTGAGACCTGAAACCTAAGACCTGCAGTCTAATCGCGCACTATTTCAGTATGCTCTCCGACCACGGACATCTTCATAACCTTGAATTGATCGTCCAGCCAGAGTTGCCACGTCCCGGCGTCGTTCTTCAGTTCCAGTTCATTCAGTTCCTGCGGCCCATTTTTAAGCGTCACTTTTTCCCGGCCGAGGAACTGCACGCTGAGCTGCGCCGAAGAACGCTGGCGCGGGTTCAAGGTTCCGAACTGGGCGCGCTGCTTTACTGGGCATTGCACCTGCCCTTTTTCCTGCTTGCAGGCTGCGGCGAGAAATTTCCAGGCCAGCACTTCGCGGTGAATGAAGAAGTAGTCGTCCAGGATGCTGGTCGACGTCGGCAGCAGGTAGGGCTGTTCGTGTTCCTTCTCCTGCGGTCCAGCCTTCCACTTCTGATTCAGAAAATCATCATTGGGAATCACCACCGACTCCGCTTGATCCGGGCTCAACTCATTCCACTGGTAATGACGAATCTCCCCGTTCGCGGAAAGCTGCAACTCGGAGTTTTGCACGTCCTGCGTGGGAGCGTTCTCCGTCTTGAACTCGGACCGTATGACGCTGCCGCTGCTGGTCTGATAGATCGAAAACGTCTCGGTTCCCACACGATGGTCGTTCTGGAACACGCCGAACGAGCCAGCGTCGACTTTCTGCCCCTCGGGTTCTTTTTGCTTCTCCTTTGGCAGCGGAGCAGCCGACGCCGCAACCCCGCATACGAGTGCCATCATGAAAGCGAGCAGCCAATGAGACAGCTTCACTGTGATTCTCCTGTTCTGAAACTTGTCAGATTTATCCCGGATAAGCCCGGCCCCGCGCCTTCCGGAGTCTCTCTAAGTTGCAATGCACTTTCGATCTCGAGGCAAATCGAAGCCACCGTCTTGCCCGCCGTATCGATCACCAGGCTCGCCTCGCGGTAGAAGGGAAGCCTTTCCTCGTACAGCCGTTCGAACTGCGACGGATCTCCGCGCAGCGGCCGTTCAATGCCATCGCTCTGGCTCCGTTGCCAGAGTTCGGATGCCGCTGCTTCCAGAAAAACCGAAAGCCAGGGCCGAAGCAATTCGCGGTTCCTTTCCTGTACGAAAGCCCCGCCGCCGAGCGCGACCACGCGGTTCGGTTGCCCCGACTCGGTCAGCAGATCCCGAAGCGCGTCGGTTTCGGCGAGCCGGAATCCGGTCTCCCCTCGCTCCCGGAAAATTTCGGGAACGGTCTGCCGTTCGCGGGACTCGATTCGCGTATCCAGATCCACAAAATCCCAGTCCAGCTGCCGGGCCAGTTCCCGCCCAACGCTGCTCTTGCCGGAACCCATGAATCCCACAAGAAACACCGCGCGCACTTCCATGGCTCTCCATGGAACGCAGCCGTTACTTCAGCGGTCAGGGATCTCTTTCTGAAAGCTGATAGCTGAAGGCCGATGGCTGGTTCAGCGTTGCTTGAGGCGGATTTTACCACTGAACGAGCGCAGCACGACTTCCGATGCCGCTTTGCCGACCGTGCCAAAGAAGGAACGTCCCGCCTCCATGGAGAACCGGGAGTGCTTGGGTTGTTGGAGAGGAAAGTCGTGTTGGACCCGGCCCAGCACGGAGTGCGCGCTGAAATCGGCCGAGACATCCGGTGGCACCAGGGCTTCGATGTCACCAGTGTGCGTGGTGAACTTATAGTCGCCGCCGGAGCCGAAATCGCCATCGTAGAAAATCTTTCCGCTGCCCGAATTCGCCTGCACCAGAGGTCCCGTGACCGACTTCAAATGGACGTCGCCACTGATGGAAGCGATCTCCACGTGCCCGTTGCGAACATCGGTCAGCGTGATCGGCCCGCCCATCGTCCGGACGTTCACATGACCGTTGCTTACGTCGCGAATATTCACCACCGCGTCCGCGCCTTCCAGGGTTAAGTCTCCCTGCAAATGCTCCGCCGACAGGGGACCGGTCGAAGAACGGAGATTCAGAGTGGCGTCAGGCGGAATCTGCACTTCGTAGTCGACCTGGCCCGTTTGCTGGTCCGCGCCCGGCAGCAGATGGGATGCGATTTCAATCCGGTTGCCCCTTTGCTGCTGGTCGACTTCCACTTTGTCCGACTTGAGCGTGGCCGTCACCACGACCTGATTGGCGCTCCCAGGCTTTACCGAAATCGCCCCGTACTGCGTATCCACGGAAACATTCGCGTTGGGACCGACCGTGAAGAGGTATTCCTTCTTGGTTTCGGCGAAGGCCGTCGCCGACAGACAGGTTGCCAGAACCAGAGTTACGACCGTGGTTTGATGAAGACTCGCTTGCTGAAGACTTGCCATAAAACGTCGCCCCGCGGCCGGGAATGCCGGTCCGCCCTTCTATTGAATACGATCCAACGCCATCTGGTAAAGAAGTGCTTTCTGCTGATACGCATCCATCAGATGCTGCCGCGCGTCGGCATCGCCCGGATGCCGATTCACATACGCCTGGGTTTCACGGATGTCCGCATTCACTGCCTGCAATTCACTTTCATACGTCGCCCGCATCGAAGGGGCACGGGTGGAAACTACACTCAAAAACTGCTGATCTTCCGCGCTTGGCTCGGGTTCTACCGCGGGTCGCGCGGCCGGCCCTACCCGGTCCTCTGGCTTAGCCGCCTTCCGCGCCAGTTGCTGAGGGGCTGGAGTAGTGACTCGATCCGGACTAACCGTGGCGTTCTCTGGAACTGCGGATGGCACTCGAACCGGAACGGTCACTGGAACTGCTGGAGTTTGCTTCGCCACTTGCGGGGCTGGCTTATGACTTACCACGTAAGCGCCCGCCGCCAGCAGCGCAGCCGCAACCGGCGCCAGCCACCAAGCGCTCCATCGCCGGCGAGGAGAAGTTGAGATAAGAATGGGACGGCTGGGTGCGGAATTGGGTTCGCGGATGAGCCCTTCGGCGCGCAATTCAGCCGCAATGCGTAGCCACACCCGCGGCGACGGTTCTTCGCTTGCCGCCAGTTGCCGGGATTCACTCGCGATCAGCCTCAGATCCGAAACCAAGCCCGAGCAAGCCGGACAGGACTTCACATGAGTCTCAAAGCCAGCCGGAAATGCACGCTCCGAAGCGTCGTCGAGGAGCTCCGGCAGAACCCTCTCTACCTCTGAACACGTCATAGCCCACACTCTCCCAGCACCGCAACTTCCACTACCCCGTCTTGGCCTTTTCGGCTCTCATGAACTTCAGATAATCCCGCAGCTTCAATCGTGCCTTGTGGAGCTGTGATTTGCTGTTGCCGATCGAGCAGCCCACCATTTCGGCAATTTCGTTGTGCTCAAACCCTTCCACATCGTGCAACACAAAAACCGTGCGATAGCCCGGCGGTAGCTTGTCGATCGCCCGCTGCAATTGCAGCCGATCGATCGAGCCCGTAAGCTTCACGTCCTGGGTGCCGAACTCTTTCCTCGGAACTTCGTCGTCCGATTCCAGAGTCTCTTCGAGCGACACCACCGGCAGCCCCTTCTTGCGCAGCTGCATCAGGACCACGTTGACCGTCATGCGATGCAGCCAGGTGGAGAAAGCAGATTCGCCCCGAAACGTGCCGATCTTGCGAAATAGCTGAAGGAATGCTTCCTGGGCCAGATCTTCGGCCTGCGCGGGATTGGAGACCATGCGCAAACATAGGGAGTACACGCGCCGTTTGTGCAGGTGATACAAGACTTCGAATGCTGCTTCGTGGCCCTGCTTCGCCTGCTCAATCGCCTCTGCTTCGGTGATGCCTTGCTTCGGGTCGGTCAAGTTGTCTTTTCCGGCCGCTACTGCTTCAGATGCGGCTTCAAACTCTTTTCGTTGTACAAATTTGCCGAGGGAATCGCCGAAGCACTCTCGACCGTTTCTAAGTCGTCAGAATACCAAAAACTGTAGCTTGCCGAATGATCTATCCGACCAAAGTACTCGGCTAAGTTGGCCACAGACCACTTTCGTAACTATTGGTTTGTGGAGAGACGGGCGTCCCCGCCCGTCCCGCCCGCGCCTTCCTGGAGGGCGAAGGCCTGCCCTGAGCCTACCGAAGGGACGCCTGTCTCTCCACCGGGCCCGAACCCTCTACCCCTTGGCAGTAATCGTCTCCAGCCCATGCCCGTGCGGGCCCGTCTCGCGAATCCGTAACAGAATGGCGAACGCCAACCCGACAAATCCGAGAATCGAGAAGATCCACATCCCGAGCCCATATCCACCCGGGTTATCCAGCCCCGCGTGAGAAAAGTCGTTGGCCTTGCCAATCAGCAGGTTCAAGATGAAGAAGCCAATCTGCTGAATCAGTGTCATCAGAGCGTAAGCGGTCCCCAGCCGGTTCTGGTCCACGATGTATGCGACCGAAGGCCACATGACCGCCGGAATCAGCGAAAATGCCACCCCCATCATGCAGACCGGCACGAACAGCGAGACATTGGTGTAGCCCATCATCAGATAAACCGGCATCAGTAGGATCGAGCCGAACATCATCAAGAAAGCGCGCTTCCCAATCTTGTCGGAAAGCAGCCCGAAAAGAGGGGTCGCAACCATGGCCGAAAGGGGCAGCAGGCTGTTAAACATTCCCGCTCGCTCGTGCGCCAGCACCCGCATCGCTTCCGAAGCGTTTATGCCGCCGTGGGTCGCCAGAATCTTATTGGTGAAGAAGTCGATGGCAAATGTGCGGAAGGGAAAGATCGCCGAGTAAAACGTGAAGCAGAGTCCCACCACAAACCAATACGAAGGATTGAATCGAAGAGTACGCCCGAACTCCAGTTTGTCGATGGAGCCGGCCTGCCCCAGTTCGTACCGCCCCTCCGCCCGGCTTTCGAGCACCCAATAAATGACCGAGCAGACAACCGCCATCAGCCCAGCGCCGACGGCGATCAACAACGGTCCCTGCCAGCTCGGCTCGCCCGTCGGCCCCTGAGGATAAAACGCCCTGTTCGCCCAGGTCGGCGAATTATCCGCCGCCACCGAAGCCAGACGGGCAATGGTGAGATTGATCCCGAAAGCGAAGCTCAGTTCTTTGCCCTTAAACCACTTGGCGAGCACGGTAGTCACTGCGACAATCATCGATTCGGCGCCCAGCCCCAGCACGGTGCGGCCGGCAATCATCACGCCGGGACGCCCGCGAGCGGCGGTGAGTGCGGCTCCCAGCAAGCAAAGTCCCGCAAAAAACGTAATCGCCTTCTTGGTGCCAATGCGGTCGATGACGATGCCGCCGATGAGCAGGGTTAAAACCGCGGCCACGCTATAGGAAGAATTCAACCATCCGAATGCCGTGGCGGAAAAACCCAGCTTGTCGATAAAAATGCGTTCCAGCGGATTGATACTGTCGTAAATGTAGTAGTTGCCGCCCATGGCCACGCTGACGAACAGCAGCACGGTCCAGCGGTAAAGCGGAGACGGTTCCGGTCGAGCCTGCTCAGGCATGAAGACACTCATCCTCGGCGCGCGTGGACGCCTGCATGGTATGTGTGGAGAGAATCAACCGACGAAGATAGCAGATTGGGGAAGGGAATGGCGCAGCAAAACGTAGCCCGTTCGTGTGGGGACGGGCGCCTTAGCGAGGCTACCCTGAGCGAAGTCGAAGGGTTCAAGCCGATCGCAGCTCGGTAGGCGGCCTGCGGTGGCCGCGACTCCGGATTCTCTGTGAGGCAAAAGGTTCCTATTCGTTCCAGTAATGAAAGCCTCTCGGCCTCCACAAAACGTGGTGACCGAGAACCAAAAACTGAAAGCTGACAGCCGCCTTAGAGCTTTTCCGTCTTGCCGTCGTACTTCACATCGCCGTTTTTGTCATTCTGGCGGGTGACGTCGTCGTTGGTATAGACGTGGTCTGCTTTCCTCGATCCCTTTGTCGCACTCGCCGCATGGGCTACGCTCGCCGTGTGCTCGTGTCCCGTGAAGTAGGTCCAGCCAGGGCGCGCTTCTTCGCGTGGGCCGCGTTCTTCCCGCGGACGTTCTTCGCGCATGGCATCGTGCATAATGCGGCCTTCGCGTCCAACCGGCTCCGGCCACAGGTGAACCTGCGGCGTGGTCAGCGGAGCCCCGCCCTGGTACCACACGGGCGCGGTGTACACCGAACTGGTGGATCCCTGAATCTGTGAAAGCGTCGAGTTGGTCGCGCCCGCGATCAATCCCGTGGTGGCATTGCTCGCGCCTACCGGATTCGGCGAAACCGTTTGCAGCGATATCTCGGGTGTGGTCACCAGCGGGATATACGGGCCGCATCCGTAAAAGCAAGAGCCGGGAAGAGGAAAGGGCTGTTGCCCAAAAGCCGCCACTGCCACAAAAACCACCGCCATCAGAACCAAATAGGGTCGCATACTGCCTCCACAGGGGACTAACACAACCCGGTGTAAGTGCAGTTTGCGGGCCAGTTCACGACGGCCCGCTGACAGCCAGAATGCTAGGAGATTCGCGGCACTCTCGGCCAAATAACTGAGATTCGCACGAGACCGGCCGCCGAGGAAGGTGAAAATCGGTGCGCACAACCTGCAATCGATTAGCGCTCCATCGACCCTAACTGCCGACGTATCGCGCATACAGACTGCGCGCAATGGCCGTGTCGGTCGTTCCCTTGATGATCGCCCGCCCGTCCGGAAATAGTGTCATCTCGTACGGCTCGCGCCAGAACTTCAGCACAAACTCGTTGTGGCGAACGTTGCCGAGAGGCTGCAGGCGGGCGCTCAGTTCCGCAAAATCGACCGGCCGCTCGCGTTCGTGAATCTGCACGGAATTCCTGCCGCACAAAGTAATGTGAGGCCGCCCTTCACCCGCCAGATGAACAAAGTCTCGCAAGCAGGCGCGACATCCCGATCGCGGATGATTCGCCGCCAACTCCGCCCGCTCGTTCGTCCAGACATCCCACGACAGCAGCGTCCGCCGCATCTTCGATCGCGCCCCCACCAGAAATTTCAACGCCTCTGTAGCCGCAATCGACGCCACCAGGTTCACCGCGGAATTCAGAATGCCGGCGGTCTCGCAAGTGTCCACCGTCCCGCGCGGAGATTCTGGGAAAATGCAGGCTAGACACGCCGTTTCGCCGGGCAGGATGTTCATGGTCACCGCATAACTCGCGACCGCTGCCGCGTAAATCCAGGCCACGGAGTTTTTCACCGCATAATCGTTGATCAGGTAGCGCGTCTCGAAATTGTCGGTGCCATCCAGGATCAGGTCGCAGCCGCCGAGCAGGGAATCGACATTCGCCGGCGTCAGGTCCGCGACCTGGGGTTCGACCGTGATCTGCGAGTTGAAACGCGAGATTTGCCGCGCCGCCGCAATCGCCTTCGGCACCGATTCGCGCGCGTCGTTCTCATCGAACAGCGATTGCCGCTGCAGATTGCTCGGCTCCACGTAGTCGCGGTCGAGAATCCGCAGCGTCCCGACGCCCGAACGCGCCAGCAACGAAGCCAGGGCAGAACCGGTAGCGCCGCACCCGACGATGACCACGCGGGCCTGCGACAGCTTCTCCTGGCCTTCCGCTCCGATCTCCTGAAACAACACCTGGCGCGAGTAGCGGTCGTCCATTTCCAAAGCAATAACCTTAGCGATTACCTTTCCCGAGCTTCCCAACAAAGTATTATAGGTTCCGGTCGTCAAACTTAGTTCGCGCGAGCAACGTGTGCCCCTGAGCGATTCATCGAATCCGAGAGCATTGATGTTTGGCAAGCCTGAATTTCGGATGCGAGCATTGCCAGTGTGGGGACGGACGCCCGCGCAGATCCAAGATTGCGTAGGGACGGCCGCCTCGGCCGTCCAAGCCGACCGCAGCTCGGCAGAGCGCTCCACTATAAGCGGCGCCGTTAGGGTTGTGCTGGCACTTCTGTTGGCCCTGGTGCTCTTGCCCGAAGCAATTCGGGCGCAGAGTTCGCCCCCTGCCAAGCAGCAGCCCGCCGAGTCGCCCGCGCAATCCGAAGCAACGTCCGGAGCAACCTTCGGAGCCATCGCTCCCTATCTCGGTTTGCCAGTCGATCAGATCGAGTTGCCGGGAGTTCCCCCCGAAAAAGCGGCTTCGCTACTGGCGGCTACGCCGCTTAAGGTTGGCGACCCGCTCACCCGCGAAGCGCTGCACGATGCCATGCAGGGCCTTTTTGCCACCGGACGATTTTCCGACATTCAGGCCGAAGTCGATCGCGCCGAGACCGCCGGCGTCCGGCTGCGCTTTCTGACAGTCGCCAATTTCTTCGTGGGCATGGTGACGATCGAGGGCGTTTCGAACAATCCGTCCGCGAATCAACTGGCCAGTGCTACCCGCTTACAACTCGGCGAACTCTTCGCGCGGGAAAAACTGGATCGCGCTCTCCCAGGCATCCAACGAGTCATGGAAGAAAATGGATTCCACAAGTCAAAAGTGACGATCTCCGAACAGCGCGACGAGCAGCAGTACCAGGTCAACCTGACCTTCCATGTGGTTCCCGGGCCGCGTGCCGTAGTCGGAGAGATCACTCTCGAAGGCGACGCTGGCTATTCCATCGCCGAACTCAAGGAGATCGCCGGACTCCATTCCGGCGACTTGGTCGCCTCGAATCGCATTACACGCGCCCTGCAACGCATTCGCAGTCGCTATCAGAAGCAGGATCGGCTGCTCGCCCAGGTCGAGGTGGCCGGCCGCACCTACAATCCCGAGCGCAACACTGTGGACTACGTCTTCAAAGTGGATCGCGGCCCGGTGGTGGAGATTGCCGCCGAGGGTTTTAAACTCAGCCAGCGCATATTGAAAAAGCTGGTGCCAATTTACGAAGAAGGCGCGGTTGACGACGATCTACTCAACGAAGGCCGGCGCAACATCCAGAACCATCTGCAGACCCTTGGCTACTTCGAGGCTACCGTTGTCGTGAGCCAGCACACCGCGACGGACGGCAAGAATTTGCAGGTCGTTTACACCGTCAATCCCGGCGACCGCCACAAACTCGCCGCCATTCGCATTTCCGGCAATCGATATTTTTCCGACGAACTGATTCGCGCGCGCATGCAGGACCAAGCCGCCGGGCGCATCTTCAGTCACGGGCGCTACAACGAAGCGCTGCTCGAAGAGGATGTCCGGCGTATCCAGGATCTCTATCGGGCGAGTGGTTTCCGGCAAGCCGAGGTCACGAGCAAGTTGGTGGAGAAGTATCAGGGCGAGCCCTCGCAACTGGCCATTGAGATCGCCGTCAAGGAGGGCCCGCAAACGCACGTGGCCTGGGTCCGCATCGATGGCAGCTTCACGCTTCCGCAGGAACAGCTTCCCGAGATTTCCACTGCCGAGGGGCAGGGCTTTGATGAATCGAGTCTGGCGGATGACCGCGACACAATTCTGGAAAAGTATTTCGACAATGGTTTTCCCAATGCCACCGTCGACGTCGGCTACGTTCCGGTTTCGTTACCGGACAACTTGCCGCGCGTTGGTGTGACTTTTTCGATTCATGAAGGCGAGCAGTTTTTTGTGGATCGCGTCTTTCTGGACGGCCTGCACTACACCCGCGCCGGTGTTGCCCGCCGGGAAATGCGGGTGCAGCCGGGCGCGCCCCTGAGCCAGCAGGACATGCTGGAGAGCCAGCGCCGCCTCTACGACGTCGGCCTCTTCAAACAGGTGGACACTGCCATTCAGAATCCGGAGGGCACCGAATCGCGCAAGAACGTGCTGGTCACCGCGCGCGAGGCCGATCGTTACACCTTCGATTACGGAGTCGGTTTCGAGTTCCAGACCGGACAACCCGCGGTCGGAACCAATCAGCCGCTGGGACAGACCGGCGTCAGCCCTATGGTGTCCTTCGGGGTCAATCGCATCAACGTCGGCGGTCGTCATCAGACCTTAAGCATGAAGGGCGCTCTCGGCCGCCTGCAACAAAAAGGGCTCATCAGTTACGCCGTTCCCAAACTGCTGAACCGTGACAATCTTCGTTTCACCGCCACAGCCCTATACGACAACACCGTGGACGTCTCCACTTTCACCTCCAAACGGCTGGAGGGCAGTTTGCAAGTTTCGCAAGTGCTGTACAAACTGCAGGACCGCGAGCTGACGACGCTTACCTACGGTTTCAGTTACCGCCGCGTCGAGGCCAGCAATATTGAGGTCACCACCAATCTCATTCCGCTGCTCTCGGAGCCAACCCGGGTTGGAAGTCCCAATTTTTTCTACGTGCGCAACCGCCGCGATAACGATTTGGAAAGCACGCGCGGCAGCTACACCACCGTCGAAGGCGGCGTTGCCGCTAGCTATTTTGGCTCCGAGGCCGACTTCAGCCGCTTGCTGATCAAGAACTCCACCTATCACACGTTTTTCCGCAATCGCAACACGGGACAGGGCTTCGTCTTCGCCCGCTCCACCAGCGTTGGAATTGAGAACCCTTTTGGCAGTACGGTTGTGCTGGATCCGTCACAACCGGCGTCAGCCGGGCAAGCTCTTATTCCTCTGCCGGAGCGTTTCTACAGCGGCGGGGGCAACTCCCATCGCGGATTCGGGTTAAATCAGGCAGGACCACGCGACCCGTTAACCGGGTTTCCCGTCGGCGGCAGCGCTCTGTTCCTCAACAATCTGGAGATGCGTTTTCCAAACGTTACCGTGCCTTATCTTAATGACAGCATCGGCTTTACGATTTTTCATGATATGGGCAATGTGTTTGCGCGGCCGCAGGAAATGCTTCCCAGCTTGGCGCGCTTTCACCAGCCCGACCAGCAACTCTGTTTTCAGCCGGCACCGCCCCCAGTGCCTCCGGCGCTCCCGGTGTGGTCGTACTGCAAGTACAATTACGCTTCCCATGCCATTGGCTTGGGAGTGCGCTATCAGACGCCGATCGGACCTTTGCGCTTCGATTTCGGATACAATTTAAATCCGCCCTACTTTCCCAGCTACACGAACATCGTGACCAATACGAATACGGGGCAACAGAACGGTCAATTCGCTTACCAACGCGCCGGGCATTTTAATTTCGCGTTCAGCGTCGGCCAGTCTTTCTGATGAGATTCCGCCGAATCAATTTCGGAGTCTGGTGGAGCGACGGGCGCCCCTTCGGCAGGCTCAGGGCAGGCTTTCGCCCGGCAACCGTCAAACTCGCAAGCCATTGTGCCGTTGCGGCGACACTAAGCCTGACCTTCGCTGCCTCGGCGCTGGGCGGTCAGATCGTCGATCGTGTAGTCAGCAACGTGAACGGTCACGTCGTCTTGCAGAGCGATTGGGAGCAGGAAGTGGCCTTCGAGGCGTTTTCCAATGCCCGCGATCCCGACTCGTTCACCTCCACCGAGCGCCACGCCGCTCTCGATCGCCTGATTGATCAAGAGTTGCTGCGGGAACAAGTCCGGCCGTCTCAGCCGGCTCCGGTCGAACAGGTCGCGTCTCGCGTTGCCGAGATCCGCAAGCTCCATCCCGATTGCGCCACCGACGCCGGATGGCGCGCTAAACTGCAACGCTATGGCCTGACCCAAAGCGCGCTTGAGAAACGTCTCAGCGACCAGATCCAACTCATGAAGCTCGTCGAAGACCGTCTGCGCCCCTCCATCCAGATCGATCAGCATGCGGTGGAGACCTACTACCACGATCAGTTGCTGCCGGATATGAAACGGGCCGGCAGTCGCGCCACCCCGCTCCCCGAAGTCTTTGGCCAAATTAAGGATTTGCTGGCCGAGCGCAAGATGAACGAACTGCTCTCGGGATGGCTGGCGAGTCTGCGCTCAGGCAGCCACATCTTTACTCCCGAACCCAATGCCGGAGAGCGGAACCCTTGAGTGAACCGCCAACCGAACCGCCGACCGAGCCGTTGACCGAACCGCCCGCCGAGCCCGTTCCACCCGAGCGCCGGCGCATTCTCTGGAAGCTCTTCCTAGCCTTCTGCATTTTCAGCCTGGTTGGATTCAGCCTGCTCGCCTGGTACGTCACTACCGATTCCTTTCAGCAGATGGTCCGCCGGCGCGTGGTCGCCTCGTTTGAGAAACTCACCGGCGGCCGCGTCGAACTTGGGGAACTTCACACCATCCCCTTCCGTCTGCGCGTGGATGCGCGCAACCTCACCATCCACGGCCGCGAAGCTTCGGACCAGATTCCATTTGTGCGCGTCGACCGCCTGCAGGCAGAGTTGAAAGTCATTTCCATCCTCAGTACCACCGTCGGATTGCATTCGCTGGTCCTCGAGCATCCTGTCGTCCACGTCATTGTGTACCCCGATGGCACCACCAACGTTCCCGTGCCGCAAGCGAGTCTTTCCTCCGGCCAGGGCCCGGTGGAAGAACTCATCTCACTCGCGGTTTCGCACATTGAGGTGCAACGCGGCGAACTGCTGTGGGAAGACAAGAAGGTGCCAGTCGATTTTGGCGGCAGCGACCTCGCGCTCGCTCTGAACTACTCCTTGCTGCGGAGGCAATACGAAGCCCACCTCCTCGCCGGAAGCATCACCACGCGCTTCCAGCAATACCCCTCGTTCGCGTGGCGAGCGGACGCCTCGCTGGTTCTGGCTCGCGGCCATGCCGACATCGGCAGTTTGACGGTGACTTCCGGAAAATCTGAAATTCATTTTGCGGGCAGCCTGCAGGACTTTCACAATCCCCAGTTGTCCGGCGATTATCATGGCCTCGCGGATCTCGGCGAACTCGCGTCCATAACCCGTCAGCCGCAGCTTCACAAGGGCACGGTCCAGTTCGAGGGCAAAGGTTCCTGGAACCTCCAAACTTTTTCCACCCAGGGAACCGTGCAGGCCAAGGACCTCGAATGGTCAAATGGCAAGCTCTCGATGCGCAATGGCCGCATCAGCGCAGGCTTTTCCCTCACCCCGGACCGCTTCCGCATGTCCTCGATCAAAGCCAACCTGCTCGGCGGCGATCTGCTGGGAGATGCCGACGTAACGAATTGGCAGAGTTCAATCCAAAGCCCGCTCCAGAGTTCGCCCCCAAATTCGATCAAAAGTTCGATCCAAAGTTCGATCCAAGGTCCGCTCCAACCGTCGCCGTCCGCCGCGCGCCGCCATGTGATCGGACGCGTCCCGCCCGGAAGCCCTCAGCGCGGCTCGCTGCACTTGCAATTGGCGGGTTTCCCACTGCTCCCGGCCCTGGAAATACTGAGCACAAAAAACCTTCCCCTGGATCGCCTCGCGCTTTCTGGAAATGCGAGCGGCAATGTTGAGATGCTCTGGGTGGGCTCGATCCGTGATGCGGAGACTCGCCTGAACGTCGCCATCGCGCCGCCGCTCAAGTCTGCGCCGCCCGAGATTCCCGTGCGCGGACAGATTGATGCCGTCTATCGCGGATCGCGCGACGAATTGGAAGTGAGCCAGCTTCACCTGACAACCCCAGGCTCTGAAATCACTGCTGTCGGCAATCTGGCCGCAACCTCGTCGCTGCGCTTCTCGTTCACCAGCCACAATTTGAGAGAGTGGACACCGCTGCTCGAAGCAGCCTATGGATCGCGCGATTTGCCCTTTGTCGTTCACGGTTGGGCGAGCTTCATTGGAAACGCGGGCGGCGAAGTCTCCGCGCTTTCCGTCGCCGGGAATCTAGAAGTCTATGACTTCGACACGACCTTCTCGGTGGGCGGAACAGGCTCTTCTAGGGTGGTTCACTGGGACGCGCTCTCCACCGCCCTCCAGTTCTCCAACACCCATTTCGCCGCGCGCAACGGCTCGCTCATTCACGGCCACTCCACGGCCCACTTCGACGCCACTGCCGTGCTTACGGCGGCCACATTTCAGCAGAACGACCCTTTTACTCTGCATTTCGAACTGCATAACGCCGACGTATCCGAGTTGACTCAACTGGCCGGAGTTACCCAGCCCTTCGCGGGCACTATGAATGTGTCCGCCACTATCTCGGGCACCCAAGCCAATCCTCACGGCGATGGACACTTCGATCTTCACAATGGAATGGCCTATGGCGTGGCCGTTCCCAGGTTGAATGGCGATCTCCGCCTCGCCGGTGGCGAACTCCAGTTCAACAACATCGACGCCAGTGCCTACAACGCTCCGCTTTCTGGGAGTGCGGCCATCGCCATACCGAACCTCGGGTCCGCGAAGCTCGAATCGACAAAGAAGGAGTGGTCGAAGAGCGAGTTTCGCCTGAATCTCTCCGGACGCAACCTCGCTTTCTCCCGTTTCCAGCGCCTCCAGACCAGCCGCTTCATCGCGGATGGCGTCGCCGATTTCACGCTGCGGCTTAGTGGCACTTTCGATCAGCCCTCAATCGAGGCGCACGTCCATCTCAAGGACCTCGCCCTCGACAAGGAGCGCGCCGGAGATTTCTACCTCGACGCGGTCACTCATGGACGGCAACTCGATCTCAACGCGCACTCAGACTTCGAGAAAGCTGACTTGACGATTCTCGGCAGCGTCGCATTGGAGCATGACTTTCCCGCCGATCTGAACCTGGCCTTCCATCATCTGGACGCCGATTCGCTGCTGCGCACTTACTTGCCAGGAAAGATCACCGGACACGCTCTTCTGGATGGGACGCTCCACGTTCGAGGTCCCCTGCGCACCCCGCGCGATTTAAAAGCCGCCGCCGAGATCCAGTCCTTCAGCGGCGAGGTCGAGCACGTGTCGATACAAAGTGTCGATCCGATCCGCATCGAGCTCGCGGATCAATTCGTTCTTGTTGAAAATTTCCACCTGGCGGGAAGCGGAACCGATTTCACCGCTCACGGCCGCGTGCATTTGACCGGCGCTCGAGAGGTCGACCTCCGCCTCGACGGCTCGGTCAATATGGCGCTTTTGCAATCCTTCAATCCCAAGATCCTGGCTCGCGGCACGGTGGGCGTAAACCTCAACGCCAGCGGCACACTCTCGCAGCCCGTGCTGCAAGGCCGTCTCGAAGTGAAAAACACCTTCGTCAGTCACAACGACTTTCCCAGCGGCCTCAGTGATCTGAACGGGGTCCTGATCTTCGATCGCAACCGTATTCAGATCGAAAGCCTCGGCGGCACGACCGGTGGCGGCGCGGTGGCCTTGACCGGCTCCGCCACCTACCAGAGCGGCGCGCTCCTCCTCGACCTCGGCGCCACCGCGCACGATGTCCGCCTGCGGTATCCCCCGGGAGTAAGTTCTACCGCCAACGCGGACTTCCGCCTGACCGGCAGTACAAATGCCGCTCTGCTGAGCGGCGATGTTCTGGTCACCAAACTCGCCATTACTCCCGGATTTGACTTCGGCGCTTATATGGAGAGGAGCAAGCAGGCCACCGTCCTGACCGAGAACGATAGTCTGCAGAGCCGCCTCAAACTCGATGTTCACGTGGTGACAACTCCTGAACTGCGCATGCAAACCGCCGTCGCCAGGCTCTCCGGTAACGCCGATCTGAGAGTGCGGGGCACCGCCGACCGTCCGGCAATTCTGGGAAGGGTGGAAGTTCTGGAAGGAGAAATCTCTTTCAACGGGAACAAGTACAAGCTGGAACGCGGCGATGTTACCTTCGCCAATCCGGCCAAGACGCAGCCCATCATCGATCTGGAGGCAACCACGCGCGTGCGCGATTACGACATCACCGTGCAATTCCGTGGCGACGCCAGCGTAGCCAACGGTTTGAAAGTTACCTGGCAGTCTGAGCCCCAACTTCCAGAGGCCGACGTCATTGCGCTGTTGGCTCTGGGCCGTACCCGGGAAGAGTCCGCCTCCGCGGGATCCTCCGGATCTTTTGGGCTCGGCGGAGATGCCTCCAACCTGCTGATCAATCAGGCCCTCAACAGCACCGTCAACAGCCGCCTGCAGCGTTTGTTCGGAGCCAGCCGAGTCAAGATCGATCCCCAGGGACTGGCCAATGAAACCGCTGTGGTTCGAGGACCGCAGGTCACCGTCGAGCAACAAGTGGCGAGCAATCTCACCCTCACCTATAGCACCAACGTCTCCGTTTCTAACCAGCAGATCATTCAGTTGGAGTACAACGTAACCCGCACAATCTCGATCGTGGCTCTGCGCGACCAGAACGGAGTGGTCAGTTTCGACTTCAAAATCCGCCGCCATAAAAAGTGATTGCAGCAATGGGGTTTTGTAATTTGGTAGTCGGGTAATTTAGTAATTTAAGAGCCATAGAAGTCTTGCCTTCAAATTGCCAAATTCCCCGATTGCAAAATTACAAAATGCTTCCATCCTGGTTAATGTTGGAGCGCTGGCCAATATCGCCCTTGACATAATTCTCCAAACCAGCAACTCTAATTGTTTTTCACTCCACGCCCGGAGAAGCGGGCGAAGGATAGCTAATTTGCGAATGCGGGTCTTTTACCACGACAAGTGTTTTGACGGGGCTTGCTCGGCCGCCCTGTTTGCGCGTTTCTACCGGGAACGAATCCGCAGCGATGTGGACTTCGTCTTCTCCGGCCTGCTGCATCGCGCCGGCTCTCTCTTCGACGAGAAGCAGTTCGACGGCGACGAGAATGCCATCGTCGATTTCAAGTATTCCAGTTCGCCCAAAATCACCTGGTGGTTCGATCACCACGAAAGCGCTTTTCTTTCTCCCGCCGATGCCTCCCACTTCGAGCAGGATCAAAGCGACCGCAAGTTCTACGATCCGGCCTTCAAGTCCTGTACCAGTTTCATCGCGATGATCGCGAAAGAGCACTTCGGCTTCGATCCCGGCCCCGTGGCGGAACTGATCCACTGGACCGACATCGTCGACGGCGCCATGTATGAAGACGCGAAGTCGGCTGTCGAAATGAAAGCTCCCGCCATGAAGCTGACCATGGCCATCGAAGCCGCCAGTGAGCGGGATTTCGTCAAGAAGCTGATTCCTCTGCTCGCCTACCATCCTCTCGCCCAGATCCTTGAGGAGCCCTTCGTCGCTGCCGTTTTGCCGCCGCTGCTCGAACGCCACCAGCGCTCCATCGAGATTTTTCGCCAGCGCACGGAAGAGAAAGACGGCACGATTTTCTTCGACATCACCGACCTCGACCAGGAGGGCTACAACAAGTTCATCCCGTACTATCTGCATCCCGATTCGGTCTACAGCATCGGCGTCAGCAGGAGTTCATTCCGCGTAAAAGTTTCGGTTGGATCGAACCCCTGGTCGAAACGCGAGCCCACTGTCAATCTAGCCCGGGTCTGCGAGCGCTATGGCGGTGGAGGTCACGCCCGCGTAGGCGCAATCTCGTTCGACGTTACCCAGAGCGAAGCCGCCCACAAAGCCGCGCTGGAGATCGTAGAGGAGTTGCGAGCCAGTGTCCGCCAAGAATCGTGATGGAGCGGCGCGCGTCTCCGCCCGGCCAGGGCGCCGCCAGTGTTCGGGCCGGGCCGAGATGCCCGGCGCTCCGCGAGAATAGAAATGAGATGCCGCTTTAGGGGCCACGCCTTTACAATGAATCCGCGATCACGCGCCGGATACCGGAAATCAATTTCGCCAAATGCATCCCAGAATCCCCCATCCCCGAATCGACGATCCCGGACACATCAAAGGCGTGCGCACCGTCGCCACCGTTGAATTCGCCAAAGGCATCATCGTCGTCCTCGCCGGCCTCGGGGTCTTCTCCATGCGCCACAAAGATGTCTGGGGAGTAACCGAGAGCTTCCTGGAATTTCTTCACCTTGATCCTCACCACCACCATTTCCTAGGAGTCTTTATCACCCTGATGCACCGCATCAGCGACATACGCCTATGGAAGGTCGCCACGGTCGCGGCTATCTACGTGACCCTTCGCTTCATCGAAGCCTACGGATTGTGGAACGTCCGTCCCTGGGCAGAGTGGCTGGCCTTCGCCTCCGGCGCCATCTACATCCCATTTGAAGCGTTCGATCTGCTCCGGCGTCCCAGCGGGTTTCGATTATTGGTGATTGTCCTCAACCTCCTGATCGTTCTCTACATGCTGATGTTGCGCCTGGAAGCAGCAAAAAAACACGGCGCAGCCAGGCACTCGGCACAGTCGGGATAGATCGCGTGGGTAGAGACGCGGCTCGCGGGTGCGCGTTCTGTGCGCAAGAGTGGGATTCCACGGTCGCGTCCCGCTCGGGATTCTGTTTGCACCTGATTTTGGGTGGCGCAGCCGTTCACCCCTGCGATAAGTGGCTCGTGTTTAACAAGTCGGCTTTTTTCGTCAACTGACAAAGCCGCCTCTCACAGCTACAATTGCGCCGTCAGGGGGACGCCCCGGCCTATTCCAACGGCTGGCCCAAGAAGTGATGCGCGTGGAGGATGACATGGAGCCAAGAGGATTCGTTCGCATGCTTCTGGGGGCCGTGGTTTTCGTGCTCCTCAGCCATATCGCTGTTTGTCACGCTCAGGAGGCGGCTAAATCGGACAACGTCTTCTACCAGGCTTACGTCGTTGCGCCCTCATATGAATACGAACTGTCTGGCCGAAAAGACAGGGTCAAGGGCCATGTCATTAGGCTCGATGCGCCAGAGCGGCTGACCTCGCCGGGATTGGTGATTCTCGTCAGTGGCCTTGCGCCGGGAGAAGGTTATGTGACCGTCAACGGTCACAAGTACGATCTTCCCGGCCAGATGGGAGAGACGACTGGACCGACCCGGGACACCGGAAAGAATCAGGCCGGCAAAGAGGGTTGGTATTCCTTTACGAGTGGAGACGACATTACAGGTAAGATCGTGATACCTCTCAGTCCCGCCCACCTGCAGGCTGGTATCAATGAAATCGAGTTCTTCAAGAGCCCCGATGCTGGTGGGTACGAGGTGATCGACCTAGGCTTGGAATCCGTTTCCCAGATTGTCCCCACGCTGATCGGCCAGACCTATCACCTTCTGGGCAGAGGAAGGTCCGCCACGATTCGCGACTTCGACTTTGTTTTCAACTACAGAAGTGAAAAGAAACGTTCGCTCGAAGGCATCCCGGCATGGGCGCGTCGCGGAAAGGTAAATTTCTATCGGGCGGGAATCGATTGGAGTCATCTTGACCGCATGTTCGAGATGTTCAAGGAAGCGCACATTAACTTGGTCGCGACCCACGTGCCCAGCGACACCTCAAGCGAAGAATATCGTCGCGTGAAGGCCTTCATCGACCGCTGCCACGCCAACAATATCCGCGTGACGGCGTTCAATTCCCTGGGAGGTCTCGGCGTTCGCGATGTGCTGATGCACCCCGAAAAACGCAGTTGGATCAGCCGAGATGAATACAGCAACTTGCGATGGCGCGCGCCGGATAACAGCTTCTCCGCCGATTTGCAGAACGAGGACTACCGGCGCAACGCGTTGCAACAAGCCGGGGTCGCCATCGACGCCGGGGTCGATGAACTCTATTACGACTGGTCCATCGGGGGAACCGGCGACGTCATTCATTTCCTGGACGAAGTTCGTCAACTTGCTGCCAGCAAGGGAAAGAATATTTCGATCTTCGGCAACTGCAAAGGCAACATCCTGGTGGATGAGGTTGCGGACCTGATCAAGAGCGAAGGCACTAGTGAAGCAGGAGTCTGGGACGGCAAATGGGTACACAACATCGCCCAAGCCAGGTTCTATTACGCCTCCGGTTACGGTGTGAAGTCATACGAAAGCAAATACGAGGGGGCCGACCCAGGTGTTCCTAATCCCGGAGCACACGATGTGCGCGATGGGATGAAGGTCGGGTGGAGAAAGCCGATCGCCGAGGCGTCGGCGTTTCAGTCCCATTTCGCAATCGCCGAAGCCGGCGAGAAAATGCTTCACGGCTGGATCATGCACAACAACCCGATCGCAGTTCAGACATGGGCAGACATCAGCCGTTACTTCAGCTTCCTGTCAGACCACCAGGATCTCTACACGGACGTCGCTTGCGTCAGCAAGATCGCGGTGGTCTCTCCGCCGCACATTCCGAGCTTCGAGGTCTCGCTGAAGCGCGACAATCTCTACAACGCGCTGGCTGAGACGAACGTCATGTACGACGTTGTTCTCTTGCACCGCTTAACACCCGAACTGCTTTCGCCTTACAAGGCGATCGTCATTCCCAACATCCCGTATATGGATACCGACCAGATCGCGGCTATCCGTACATACAAGAAGAACGGTGGGAAGATCTACACCATCGGAAGCAATCGGGAACTGCGGGAACTGGCTGATTTGCAATCACCGGCGTCGATGCTGGACGAAGCACAGAATGAGCCAGGCCGCCAGGAACTACTGGCCAAAATCAACGAACTGTCCGGCGAGCAGGTGATTACGATTCACGGAACCAATTACGTTGCCGCCAACGTGGTCAAGAAAACGGATAGTGAGCGGGTCATATTGCATTTCGTCAATTATCACACCCCGATCAAGGATGTCCGGGTGAGTGTGAACCTGGACGGGGTGGTCAGGCAGATCGACAGCAGGCGGATTCAGCTTTTTTCGCCGGACGGGGAGGCAGTGAAGATCGAGGCCGCCTCCGTGCACGGAACCCGCGTCGAGTTCGTTCTGCCGGAACTGGATGTGTACGACGTGGTCGCAATCAACTGATCGGGTAAGCACGTGTAGTAGTCAGACTTTCCTGCCGCCTCCGGTACATTAGGGCGCTCCTTGGCAGGTGTCATTTGGAGCTGCATCGGGGTCGTTGGCGTAACATCCCCGTTACACTCATCAGAGGATCCTGAGAACGAGTTGGCCCTTGACCCAACCAGTGAGCGTCATCACAGACCTCAGATTAGGGGGAGGGGGGTAGTAAAGACGCGTTAATACCCGAAGAGTAAACATGGCGGGCACCGCAGCCTGAAACCGAGCATGATTGAGAGCGGCTCCGGCCAGTCCTTACTGAGAATTGAGAACCGGGAACTGAGAACTGCCTTACTCGTTCAGCGAGCAGCCGCAATCCGCCGGCGGAACGTGCGCCTTCAGAAAATCAGCCACGCGCTTGTACGCGTCGATCTGGTTTTCGACTTTTGCGAAGCCGTGGCCTTCGTTCGCATAGACTTTGTACTCGGCCACGCCGCCGCGTTTCTTGACCGCATCGACCACCTGCTGCGCTTCGGTTTTCGGGCACCGAGGATCGTTGCCGCCCGCCAGCAGATACAACGGCGCCTTGATCTGGTCCACGAAATTGATCGGCGACCGCTCTTCGTAAAGCGCCTTATTCTTCACGGGATCGCCCATGGTCGCAAGGTCCGACTGCTGCAGCACGGGGTCTTCGTTCTGTATCTCAGTAAACCAGTTCACAAACGGCACAATCGGAACGCCCGCCGCCCACATCTCCGGAGCCTTGGTCACGCCCATCATCGTCAGGTAGCCACCATAGCTGCCGCCCATCAGGATGAGTTTCTTCGGGTTGACGTATCCGGTTTGCTTGATCCAGTCGGCGGCCGCCAGCACATCCTGCAAATCGCCGCCGCCCATATCGAAAAGATTTGCCTGCTGAAATTCTTTTCCGTATCCAGTCGAGCCGCGATAGTTAGGAGCGATCACGATATAGCCTTGGTTGGCCATGTACTGAACGAAGCGACCGAATGTATTCATCGTCTGCGCCGCAGGACCGCCGCGCACATAGACAATCGCGGGATGCTCTCCATTGCGCGGCAAGTTATAGGGCACATAAACGAATGCAGAGATCGTCCACTTACCGTCCTTACTCGGATAATGGACAAGGTAAGGTTCGACCATGTCCTCGGAACGAACCCCGCCCACAAGCGAATGAGTAAGTTGATGCGACTTGCCGTCAGCGACGTTATAGACCCACAGATCGCCGGGAGCGGTCGCGCCCTCGTGGAAATAAAGCAGCCGCGAACTGTCGCGCGTGAAGGGCGAAGTTCTGCCCGCCACGAAGTTCACTCCTGCGGGCAAGGGCAGTGCGTGCGCCTTTCCCGATGCCACATCATGCAGGTAGATGTTGGTGTTGCCATCTACGTTCGCGGTGTAAGTCAGAAGTTTGCCGTCCGGAGAAAAGCTCTCGCCAGAAATCTCCCACTTATCTTGCGTCAGCCAATGGATCTTCTTGCTGCCGATGTCGAGTAAGCCGACATTATCGTAACCGTCGCCGGCATTGGAGGTGATCAGAACGTGCTTGCCATCGGGCGAGATATCATTAGCCGAGTAAGTGCGTTCGCCATCGTGCGGTGTCAGCAGCGTGCTTTGCGCATTCTCAACCTGGACGACGAACAGATTCGAGTCCGTCCCTTTCGACTGTTCCTGCGTGTAGACGATGAACTTGCCGTCCGCCGACCAGATCGGCGCAACGTTCATGCGGTCGTTGGCGGTTCCGGTGGTCAGGTGCTTCACGTCGCGCAAAACCGTGTCGTAAACGTCGATCTCAAACACCGACGACGTCTTTGGCTTGACCATGTAGGCCAGATAGCGCCCGTCGGGCGACCACGCGGGACTCTCTTCCGCGATCTCGCGTGTGTTCGTCAGGTTCACGACCTGCCCCGTCTTCGGCGACACCAGGAAAATGTCCCATTGCTCGTCGCCGTCGTAATCGGACATATAGGCGATCCACTTACCGTCCGGCGACCACGTTGGACTAGTCTGCCGCTCGTCGCTCACGGTGAGCTGCATCGGCCATCCACCTTCGGAGGGCACGAGCCAGAGATTATTGCGGCCGCTCAGGTTGCTGACGAAGGCAACCGTTTTGCCATCCGGCGACCAGGTCGCGCCGCCCACCTGGCGCGTCATGTACAGCTTCTCGATGGAAAGATTCTTCTCCACTCGTGCATCGGGTTTGGATGCGATCTGCTTGGGATCGGTGATGGCTTGCGGTGCGGGCAGAGTCTGCGATGTGGCGAGGACGTTCGTCAATATACTCATGAGTACGACCATAACAAACAGGAGAAAAGTGCGCATGGTGCCTCGAATTGGATTCGCAAGCATGGGAAGTTTAACAGCGCCGATCGAGAGCCAGTTCTCGGTTCTTCCGCCGAACCGACACCGGACTTTAGATCCCAAGGGAATTACCTGTATCCCTGGAAACGATCAGCGTTGACCGGCGCCCCAACCCGCGCTGACCGCCTCCCAGAATGTTTGATCCTCAAACCCCAGCGCAAAGACGGAAACGCCCGCCAGGTTGTAGGTGACCGCCAGCGCGCTCTTCAGCGGAATGCTCTGGGCGTCCTCATACCACACCACGTGGCTCGTGCCGTTGTCCGCGGTGTAGGAAAAGTAAGGTGAGGAGGAAGCGGCATCCCATTGCGGCACGGCGCCCACTTTCCCGATCAGCGCGGGAATGTTCTTCCAGTGAATCTGTACCCCGGTTCCCCGCGTCAGGTTCCAGTCGTAGCCGTAAGCGGGGATCCCAAGGCTGATCTTGTTCGGGGGCACGACAGACACGGCGAATTGCGCGCACGGCTCAACCCAGTTCAGTCCCGCCACCGGCCCGGGCGGTCCCCAGGGCCCGTTCTCGTCGTACGTCATGAGTTGCAGAACGTCGGCATCGCGGCCTAGCGCTTTGAAGTCGAAGGCGCCCGTCCATGCGTCGTGGGAGTCGTCCTGCAATTCGGCGGGGACGGAGACCACGGTGAGATATCCGGCGGCGCGCATGGCATGGGCCACAGCGCGGATGAAGCGCGTGAACGCAGCACGATCCTTGTGGGGGACGGATTCAAAATCGACGTTGATGCCGGAGTAGCCATAGGTCTTTACGACGGCGAGCATGTTCCGGATGGCGTTCGCGCGGACCGCAGGATGATTGACGATGTTATGCGCAATAAACGGCACGAAGTCGGTCTTGCCGAAGTTGGAGACGGTGGCAAAGGTCTGCATGCCCTTCGAGCGCGCAAAGGCGAGGGCCCCAACCGGCGCAGTGCCGGAGACCTTTCCCTTGCTGTTAATGGCAAATGTGTCGGTCGGAATCTGGTTAAGATAGGACGCGAATGCCCGCAGAGAGTGATCGGACGCGGGGTTCTCCCAGTAGGCCATCACGGTCTTCCGCTGATCCTGGGAAAAAGATACCGCGAGGCCTCCCGAGACGATCCCGAGTATGAGGAGCAGACGAACAATCCGGCGCAGCCCGCGATCTGGCATAGAGTCTCCTGTTGTGCGGAACAAGGTGTGCTGAACCCGCCGTGCTGAACAAGGTTGAATTCTACCGTAGCCGCAGGGCAAGCAGAGTCTGTAAGGACGAACCGTACCACCAGCGGTCTCCCATGCTACTCGACGGTCACCTGGTAGTCTCGGCCCTCCCAGCGCCCGCCGTTCTTCCAATAGAACGTGAAAATGATCCGGTCACCCGCGGCAAGAGCTTCTGTCGGCAGATCCAAGTGCTGCATGTTCCAGCCACTCTCGTCGGAGTTGCTGTCCTGACTGGTTTGCCAGTTGTCGAAGCTCCAGTGCACCAGGGCTGGTTCCATCATCAGAAGCCGCAGCTTCTTCCCGGGCGGCATCGTGCGCGGCTTGTTGTTGAAGCGCCAGTTGAAATACTGTGCCGACACTTTCTTTCCTAAGTAGCGTTCCACCGTTTGTGGAGGCTGATCGAAAACCCTTCCGTCAACCAGCGACCGGCGCAGCTTGATGTATTCAGAGTGCGCCCACACCAGCGGGCACGCCGAACCCGACGCCTTTCCCGCGAACAGTTCGCGCTCCGGGAGGTCGTCTGTGTCCCAGACTTGCTCGGGAATCAGGCGGCTCGCTCCGGTTGAATTTTCCATCACCCCCAACAAGGCCTCGGCGGAAGCGGCGCGACCGGCGGCCAGTTCGTAGTGGGCTCGCTCACCGGCCAGCAGCGGCCACGGGCGGCCAATTCCCGTTCCGTCAAACGGAGATCCGTCCTCGTGCTCGCCGTAGCCGTCGCAGTTGTAGCGATACCAGCCCGGACCTTCGGGAAGCATCACGCGCAGCAGTTCATCGATGACTTTAACGGTGTTCATCACGCGCGGATCATCGGGCGCGCGTAGGCCGAAGCGCACCAGGGCCAGCGCATCCGGACTGACCACCTCCACTGTTGGCGCATGCGTAGCGCTGGTGGCTCGATTCTTGATGGGAACGAATCCCTGCAGGGGCGAAGCGGCTCCGTCTTCGTCCGGAGGCGCGATGCGCACGTAGTAGCCTTCGACTCCGACCTGGCGGGCGAGATCGCTGTTCACGGCGTAGGTCCAGCGTTCGACGTTGTCATTCCAGGTGTCGGCCATCTGCCGCAGAAACTCGGCGGGCTGAGACTGGCCGATCGACTGCGCGAGATCGGCGGCGACCAGCAGGGCGGAGATTTCGGCCGCCAGCGTGAACGGCGAATAGCCGCCGTCTTCTTCCCAGCGGTCTTGCTGCGTAACCGGGCCATTGGCCGCAATGAAGGACGCTGCTTTGCGCACCATGGGCCACCAGCGATGGCAGTCGCCGTAGCAGCGGGGCGATTCTCGCCGCATCAGATCGACCAGCAGAATGGGGAAGGCGGTCTCATCCATCTGCAGGCCGTTCCAATATGGACGCCCGTCGAGCCACATGTTCTGCGCCCAGTGTCCATCGGCTTCCTGCGTAGCCTCGAGGTAATGCAACACGCGGAGAGCATCGTCGTGAGCGCCCGCTGCCAGCAGTCCGCCAGCGCTCTCGACCAGATCACGCGGCCAAATGAGATGGTAGCCGCCCAGGTCCTCGTCGCCTTTGTTGAAGCCCCAGGGGACGGAGAGGCTGGCGATGATTCCACCCAGGAAATCCTTGGATTCGTGAGTGCGCAGAACCGCGACGCTGGCCCGGTACAAATCTTTATGCCGCGGCTCCTCGTCGAGCTTCTTCAAGGTCTGCTGCCAGTTCTGCCAGTGGAACACGTAATCTTTGCGCGTCGTTTCGTAAGAAGTGAGCAGGGAAGAGAGAGCTTGCTGTCCGGCTTCCGCCCAGATTCCGCCAAAGCCTAAGGCGAGGATGAACTCGCCGTTGCAGGCGGCGAGGTCAATTTCAGCGGTCAGCGCAATGTTCCCGTTTTCCGCGCGGTCATACTCCCACGTCATCTGGAAATGCCGCGACAGATCCTGCCAGCCGTCCGATACGCCGACAAATCCGACTGAACGCTTTAGCCACGGTGCGGAACAGGCCAAGGCGAGCGTGCAGGAATCGCGCTGGGCAAAAAGCATAGGCTTGCCCTTGTAATGACCCGCCCAGCCAGTGTTGCCATATCCCATATTGGCAAGATGCGGCGCCAGCAGCGCATGGAGGCGGTAGTTGTGCAGGTGTCCCTGGAGCGGCACAAAGCGGATTTTCTGCAACAACACGTTTCTCCACGGATCCGTCAGCACTTCCTTTTCGATCCGGTAGCGGCCTTCTATGGAGGTGTTGGTCAGTTCGTAGGCGGGGACTCCTGGTTCGATCGGGAGGTTGCGGAAGGTACAATGTCGCTTCTCCTCGGAGAAGAATCCGCGGCCGTCGGTGACAATCAGGCCGAAATCGCGGGTGCAGGCCTGATCGACCCTGGGGAAGTAGATTTCATTGAGAATGCCATGACTCAGCGTGAACCAAACCCGGCTGTGGAGGTTCAGGGCAGTGCCTGCGCCTGTTTTGGCGCTGGAAGTCCAGCGCGGTTCGATTCCGGGCCAGCCCGGGGCATAACGAAGATCATTGCTCACGGAGGGTCATCCTCACCGACAAGCAGTTTGCCAGAAGATGAGAATTTGTGCTCGCCGTCCAGTCGAACCGGGGGGGAAGAGCATCTAATGCACAGCCTATGTCAGGAGGCCGCCTCATGAGTGTTCTACGCCGCGGAAAATCAGTTCTGGCCGTTGCCGTTTTCGTGCTCCTGATAAATGCTTCCCAAGCGGTTGCCGATCTGCCTTCGGCGGGGCTCGACCACGGATTCCTTCGGCTCTACGATCTGGATTTTAGCGGTGGCCAACGAGAATTCGAATCCTGGGAAAAACTGAATCCCGATGATGCCATGGGCCCGGCGAGCGAGGCCGCAGGCATCTTGTTTTCCGAGTTTAACCGGCTGGGTGTGCTGGAAGCGCAGTTCTATGTAGACGACTCGATCTTCGCTGCACGGCAGAAGTATGTAGCCGACCCCGCACAACGCGCGCGCTTCGAGCGGCAGCTTGACCGCGCTGAGAACTTGGCAAAGGCCCGGCTGAGCCGAGACCCTCGGGATCGCGACGCGCTTCTGGCGATGACGCTTACTAACGGCTTGCGCTCCGACTTTGCCGCGCTCATCGAAAAGCGCAATTTGGCGTCGCTGCATTACACCAAGGAGGCCACGGCGTGGGCCCAGCAACTGCTCGCCGTCGATCCTACTTGCTACGACGCGCACCTGGCCGGCGGAGTGAGCCGTTACATCATTGGATCGATGGCTGCTCCGGTGCGCTGGATCCTCCGTTTCGGCGGCGTTTCGGGCGATAAGGCTGGCGGCATTGCCGAACTCCGGACGACCGCGGCGCAGGGCCATCTGCTCGCCCCATTCGCGCGCATCCTGCTGGCCATTGCCTATGTTCGGGAGAAAGATCTGCTGCACGCTCACGAACTGCTCCTAGCCCTACAGCGCGACTTTCCCGACAACACGCTCTTTGGCCGGGAATTGTCGCGGCTCGACAAGAATGGCGGCCGCTAACTACTTGGAAAGGCAAGCGCGTTCATCAGAAATTCACTGCGTTGTAACCTTCCTTTAATACTCCACCGATAAAACTGTTGCTTCGCTCATAAAACAAAATTGCACCATTAGTTCAAGCATGAGGAGGCTCATCGAGTGATCCATCGCATCGCGGTGCTGTTGGCAGGTCTCGCGCTGGCCCTGCCCGTCATGGGGCAGACCCAGCTGAACGGAGCGGGCGCCACCTTCCCGTATCCCATGTATTCCAAGTGGTTCAGCGAATATAACAAACTGCACCCGGACGTGCAGATCAACTATCAATCGATCGGCAGCGGCGGCGGCATTCGCCAGGTGTTGAATGGCACCGTGGATTTCGGAGCCAGCGATGGCCCCATGTCGGATGAACAACTAGCACAAGCCAAGACGAAGATTTTACACATCCCCACCGTGCTGGGCGCGGTTGTGCCCGCCTACAACGTTCCGGGAATCAGCGGAGAAGTGAAGTTCACTCCCGAAGCTCTGGCCGGCATATTTCTTGGTAAGATCACGAGCTGGAATGATCCCGCCATTACCAAGTCGAATCCGGGCGTCAATTTTCCCAACCAGCCAATTATCGTGATTTACCGCTCCGACGGCAGCGGGACCACGTTCATCTTTACCGACTATCTTTCCAAGATCAGTAAAGACTGGGCCAACACGGTCGGCAAGGGAACGTCCGTGAAGTGGCAGATCGGCATGGGCGGCAAGGGTAACGAAGGGGTTGCGGGACAGATTCGCCAATTGCAGGGATCGATCGGCTACGTCGAGTTGATCTATGCGGTCGAGAACAAGATCACCTACGGATCGGTCAGGAATGCTGCCGGCACTTTTGTGAAAGCTTCGCTGGATGGAGTGACCGAAGCGGCCGCATCGGTGAAAACCATGCCCGCGGACTTTCGCGTTTCTATTACGAATGCGCCCGGTAAGACGGCCTACCCGATCTCCAGCTTTACCTGGCTGTTGATTCCGGCGCAGGCCAAGGATCCCAAAAAAGGGAAGATCATCTCTGATTTTCTGGATTGGATGGTCACCGACGGCCAGCAGTTGACCAGCCAGCTTAGCTATGCCCCTTTGCCCGGGAGCGTGGTGGAAAAAGTCAAGGCGGCCATTAAACAGATCCACTAAGTGGCCGATGGAAGTTCGGGGATGCTTCGGCCCTCAGCAGGCGAAATGCGTGGAATGTCGGAAAGAGTTTTGCGCATAGGAAGCCTGAGGTGCAAGTGGTCTACGGGTCGTACAACTGGAAGTCTTTGATTTCGGGGTGTTTCGGTTGGCAAGGGATCTGGCACGGGAATTGCTCCCAAATACAAGTTAGTCTAGTATATTTATAGGGATTACCGTGCACCCGTGGGGTATGGGGTAAGGATCCGCAGCTGACGCGGACCGCGTATCCAGCGGTCCAACAAGGTTAAAGCAAGCGATCGAGAAGAATCAGAAGAGTTTTGAAGCAGCTGCAAGTCGAAAAAGATAGTTCAAACATTGACGCAAGCTGCGCGCACTCGGGCTCCCCAGCCGGAGTCGCGGATTTGGGCAAAAGGAGAAAAAATGAAAGCGGTTATCAGACTCAGTGTCGTCCTGCTGTTGGTGTCTGTGCTGTTCGCGCAGACGGCCACACCCAAAAAGAAGGTAAGCAAGCCCGTGAACCCGGACGTGCAAGCCTTGAAAGACGCGGTGGCGGCGCAACAGGAACAGATCAAAGCCCTGTCGGATCAATTACAGCAGACCAACCAGCAACTGCAGCAGACCAACCAGCAGTTTCAGCAGACGCAACAGCAACTTCAGCAGGCACAGCAGGCTGCGGCGGACGCCCAGCAGAGGGCGAATGCGGTAGCGGCTTCGTCCGCCCCGAAGGATTCCGTTGACAAGCTCAACTCGGAGTTTGCCGACGTGCAGACCTCGCTGACCAATAACGCGCTTTCTGAGCAGGAGCAGCAGAAGCGCTTCGCTGGCCTCGAGGATGCCTTGGGCCGTCTGCGCTGGACGGGAGACGTTAGGGTGCGCGGTGAGGATTACTTCCAGAAGTACAGCGGATGCACGGCCTGTAACGACCGCAACCGCGCCCGAGTGCGCATTCGTTTCGGATTCGAGGGTAAGCTGAACGAAGACTTCATCGCGGGAGTGGCGCTGGCCACCGGAAGCCTTTCCGATCCGACGACCACCAACGAGACGATGAACAATTTCTTCGAGCGCAAAACGATAGGCCTCGATCGCGGGTACATCACCTATAACCCGGTGGCGCACAAGTGGCTGTCGTTGACTGGTGGTAAGTTCGCTTACACTTGGCAGCGCACGTCGGTGACCTTCGACCCCGATATCAATCCGGAAGGTTTCGTGGCCAAGGTCTCGAAGGACTTCGAGGGCGTACCCGTGGTCAAGAACGTCAATTTTCAGATCATGAACCTGCTTTATAACGAAGTCAGCGGTGCAGGTGGCTTGTTCGCCGGGCATGATTCGTATGCCATTGGCGGCCAAGTCGGCGGACGTTTGCAGCCCCTGAAGTTTTGGACCTTGACACCGTCGTTTACGCTCCTGAATTGGCGCTATAACGACGCTCTGCTGAATGCCAGCGCCTATCAGACGGGCGCGACCACCGGCGGCGGAATTTACAACATCACCGTTAGCACCCCCGGTAACCCGGTGGTGACGGTGCCGAACACGATCACGTTCCAGTTGCCCAGTGAAGGCCCGGGCTGTTCCACGCCGAAGAGCGCCCAGAACGTTACCGCAGCGGGAGTCACCGCCACCCCTCTGGTTAGCGTTGCGCCCTGCGTCTTTTCTCCTAACGGCATGACGAACTCGACCTATACCGACAGTAAGGGCAACCTTCACTTCCTGTCGAACTTCCTCTACGCGGATCTGATCCTGAACAATCAGTTCAAGACTGGGCTGCCGCGCTTGCCGATTAACTTACTGCTCGAATACGAGAACAACCTGAACGCTTCGGATCATCCGTTCGACTACACCTACACCAATAACGCCTCGCTCACATACGCCGTGACTGACACGTATGCGACTCGAAGCGCCGCGCAGGCAGCGGCGAACACCCACCTGGGCAAGCAGTCGAAGGCTTACCTGTTCGACATCAGTGTCGGCCAGCAGAAGAAGAAGAACGACTTCCAAGTGGGGTACGCGTTCGAGCGGGAAGAGCAGGACGCGGTCATCGCGTCGTGGGCAGAGAGCGATCAGCGCGCTCCTACCAACATACTGCAGCACCGCTTTTACGGCCTGTGGCGAGTTGCTCCAAACACCACCGCTTCGTTCACCTGGTGGCACGGCCGCACTTTGGATCCGTACCTCGAAAACGCATCGCTGGCGGCAAACATGAAGGTTTCGCCAACCGCAGGAACCGGCGTGTTGGTGCCGGGTTCGGGTGCCCAGGAACCTTGGCTCAACCGTCTGCAGTTTGACTTGATCTACACCTTCTGATCGCACGCTCGGTGCGATTCGAAATCTTAACCTAAGGGCGCCGGCGGCAAAGCGGCGCCCTTTTCCTATGAGCCTCGAGCGACGAGCCACGGTCCGCGACCAGTCCCGGACATTGGTTTGCTCACAGCTTGCGGCCCGGAGCTCGCAGCCGGGTTGGTATACTATTTTGGGTCGGATGCCTTGCCGGATCTTGGTTACGCTGTTATTGTTCGCGGGCTTGGGAGCGCGCTCTTTTGCGGTCGAGAGCGGTCCCCTGGCGCTGACCATCATCCGAGCCGAGACTAAGACGCGAGACCGGGTTGTATACTGGGTGGTCGACACTCCCATCTATCATGAAGATCCGTACTTCGAGGTTGCTGTCCGCGCCGCGGGAACCGTTGTGGTTGCAGAGCGCGAGCCGCGGAACGCGCATGAAATGTTACCGGAAGATTGGAAACCCGGTGCGGTAGTTCAGGGCCGCGTCGATAAGCGGCATTTGTTTTTGCGGCGGCCCAATGGGACCGAAGTGCGGTTCATCATTACTCGCCGGAATAAAACACATCGGGAGTAGCGATGATGTTGGGTCCCGTAGATGCGCGACGTAGGTTTCGTTTGTCATCTTGAGCGAAGCGAAAGACTTCTGTATTTTTGCGCCGTCGAATCCATAGGTCCTTCGCTTCACTCAGGATGACATTGTGAATCTGCGGAACGAAATTTCTGCCACCTTACACTAGACGTTTCAGCTTGACGATTGGCTCCACAAACATGATCTGGTAAGTATGGCTCCTAGAACTCTGAGCGACCGCGCACCCCTCCTGAACCGCGAAGCATCGTGGCTGAAATTTAATTGGCGCGTGCTCGAAGAAGCCGGGGATCTCCGCAATCCGCTGCTCGAGCGCGTGAAATTTCTGGCGATCTCCGCCAGCAACCTGGACGAATTTTTTGAGGTCCGGGTCGGCGGCCTGTTGCAACAACTGGAAGACGGCCATAATTCCACCACTCCCGACGGGCTCACCATGGTCGAGGAGCGGGAACTGATCAGCGACGCTACGCACAAGTTTGTCGATGAGCAGTATTCCTGCTGGAACGACCGCCTGCGGCCGGAACTGGCAGAGCAGGGAATTCGCGTCCTCGGAATCGACGAACTGGATGAGGCAGGGCTGGCCTTCGCCGACGATTACTGCGAACGGGAACTGGATCCGCTGCTTACCCCGGTCACAGTGGACCCGGCACATCCCTTTCCGCGCGTGATCAACAAGGCGCTGTGCGTGGCCCTGTTGCTGCGCCGCCGCCGCCGCTCCTCCCTCACCTACACCGGAGTCGTCACCGTTCCGCGCGCGCTGCCCCGGCTGGTCCGGCTGCCATCGCAGGGAACCATCGATTTCATCTTCCTTGCCGACCTTGTCGTCCACCATGCCGAGCGGATGTACAAGGGCTACGACATCGTTTCTTCGGCTGCGTTCCGGGTCACGCGCAACAGCAACCTCTACCTGCAAGAAGAAGAATCGCGCAATCTGCTGGAGTCGGTGCGCGAGGAGTTGCACAACCGCCGCAAGGGCGATGCGGTGCGCATGGAAATCGAGTCCGAGGCCGACCCCGAGATCATCGAGCGCCTGGGCACGGTGTTCGAACTTGACCGCTGGCAGATTTTCCCCGTCAACGGCCCGGTGAATCTATCGCGTCTGTTCAATATCTATGACGAAGCGACGCGGCCCGATTTGAAATACCACAGCTATGTGCCGCGAGAGTTGCGCCTGACCGCGAAGTCCCGCGACCTCTTTGAAGAGTTACGCCGTCACGACATTCTGCTGCACCATCCCTACGATTCGTACGATTCCGTTATATCGTTTATTCAATCGGCTGCCGAAGACGAGCGTGTTCTTTCCATCAAGCAGACCCTTTACCGCACCAGCGAGCATTCGCTGATTGTTCCATCGCTGATGGCGGCCGCGGCGCACAAGGAAGTCACTGCCGTCGTGGAACTGAAGGCGCGCTTCGATGAGGCGTCGAACATCCGCTGGGCGCGCGAGATGGAAGATGCCGGAGTGCAAGTCTTCCACGGACTTGTCGGCCTGAAGACGCACTGCAAGCTTTGTTTACTGGTGCGGCGCGATCCCGATGGTGTTGCCCGCCAATACGCGCACCTGGGCACCGGCAACTACAACGCGACCACGGCCCGTATCTATACCGACCTCAGCCTGCTCACTGCCGACCCGGAGATCACTGGCGCGGTACACGATGTTTTCAGTTTTCTAACGGCCTACGCGGAAAATCCCAACTACGGACCTCTGCTGGTGGCGCCTCTGGATCTGGCGGAAAGATGCATGAGCCTGATTGAGCGCGAAGCGGAGAATGCGCGGCTGGGCCGTCCCGCGCGCATCATTGCCAAAGTCAACTCGCTGCTCGACAAAGATATTGTTCGGGCTCTGTACAGCGCTTCGCAAGCGGGAGTGGAAATTGATCTCCTCGTGCGCGGCATTTGCTCGCTGCGGCCGGGAATTCGCGGCATCAGCGACCGCATCCGCGTGCGCAGCATCGTGGGACGGTTCCTGGAACACAGCCGCATCTTTTACTTCGAGAACGGCGGCGAGCCGGAAGTGTACCTCGGCAGCGCCGATTGGATGCCGCGCAATCTGCACGAGCGCGTAGAAGTCCTGTTCCCGCTCAAGAGCCCACTGCTGCGCGATCGTGTCGTGCATGAGATTCTGGCCGCATTGCTCGCCGACAACGTGAAGACAAGATTCCTGCAAAAGGACGGCCGCTACCTGCGCCCCTGGCAATCGCCGAAAGGACGCGGCAAGCGGCCGCCTCGAGGCGCGGCCGCCTTCAGCGCCCAGGATTTTCTTATCAGTCTGGCGGAAGGCACCAAGACGCCCGAGGAGATTCCCGCTGCGGTCCCGCGGCGCTCCTCGCGAGCTGTAATGGGACGACCGTCGATTGGACGATCTGTCTTCGGAAAGGAATAGTCACCCCGAATGTTTGTTTATTTCTTGCGCCATGCCAGTGCCGGGGAACAGTTAAGCACCGCGAAGAAGGACGCAAAGCGCGGTCTCGACAAAGACGGCATCGAACAATGCGGATACATCGGCCGCGCCCTGGCCGCGCTCGGTGTGCAGGTGGAAATCATTGTCTCCAGTCCGCTGAAACGAGCCACGCAAACCGCTGCGCTGGTCGGCAACGAAATGGGGCACGAAGGCAAACTGGTGCTTGAGAACGCGTTGCGTCCGGAGGCCAGCTTCTCCGATTTTCAGAAGATGCTGGAAAAGTACGCGCGCCAGGATTCCGTGCTGCTGGTCGGGCACAACCCAAACTTGCGCGAATTTCTTGGACGTGTGATCAGCGACAGTGGATGCGAAGCCGTGGTTGAGCTTAAGAAAGGCGCTGTCGCCAAGGTCGAGATGCGGCGCAATTCCGGGTCGCTGAGCTGGTGCATCACCCCCCGCATCCTGCGCGCGCTTTACGCCGCGGCCACCGAGAGTTCGCGCCCGAAGACTTCGCGGAAGTAGGATCGGTCCTTCTCAATCGACCATACTTCGAGGTCGACGCTTGCCTTTCCGCGCGGCGTCAGTTTCATGGAGACCTTGCCGCTGCGCGCGGAAACGGCAACCTTACCCACGGATTGGCTTCTCCCCATATTTAACGCTCGGGCGATGCGCAACAACATCGACGCCTTGGTTACATTCTCCTGCTCCTCGGGATTCAGAGAATTCATCGGGCCGTCGCCCGGCGTGGGCCGCGACTTGCCCAGGTAGCGCGCGATCGAGCCGATGATCCGGCGCTGTTGTGGCGTGTATCCCAGAATTTCCGAGTTGGCGATGATGTAGTAAGTGTGGCGGTGGTGTCCGTTGCGGTTCACGTAGTCGCCCACCTCGAACAGCATGGCCGCGGCCGAAAGCCATTCGCGATACTCCAGCGGCAGATGGTGCACCGATGTCAACGAGGAAAACAGAAGCAATGCCGAGTCGCGCACATGCATGGCATGATTCAGATCGACCCGATAATGTTCCACGGCGCGTTTGATCGACTCCCACCGTTCCGATTCCACCGCCCGCCCCGATCGGGTGCTGCGATCGTATTCCGCCGCCATCTGGGCCAGGATGCCATCGCGCAGCCCCAGCTCCGAGTAGCGAAAACCCTCGAGATGGCAGCGCTCCAGCAATTCCGCAAAGACCACCGCTCCGGCGGAAATAATTTCAGCGCGGCGCGGACCGATGCCGGGAACCTTCCGCCGCTGCTCCAAGGGCAGGCTCGTGATCTGTTTAGCGATCCGGCGAATCATCTCGCGGGTCGCGTTAGCGGACGGCCGGCGCTTCTGCAAGCGCGCCATGCGGCTAGCGATGCTCGCCAGCGCGGCGGCTGTGCCGGAGGTGGCGATCACGGCGCCCGCGCGCGCGGATCGGATTCGATCTTGAATGCGCGCGATCTCGCGCGCCACAAATTCCTGGAGCCGCTTCAGTTCGTTCTTGCGCGGTGGATCGTGGTGGAGAAATTCGCCGGTGAGCCGCACCGCGCCGAGCGGCAGGCTGATCGTATCCCGGAGTTGTCCGTCGCGCGAAAGTGTGAGTTCGCAACTGCCGCCGCCCAGGTCCACCAGCAAAACGCTATGTGCGGCCATGCGGCCCGTGGAGACCACGCCGAGGTGAATGAGGCGGGCTTCTTCCAGTCCGGAAATAATTTCGATGGTCCAGCCCGTGGTCGAGCGCACCCACTCCAGGAAGGTGCGTGAATTGCGGGCATCGCGGAGCGCCGCCGTGGCCACTACCCGCACCGAATCCGTTCCGCATTCCTGCGTGGCGCGATGGAAGCGCCGCAACACGCGCACCGTCTGCGACATGGCCTGGGGCGAAAGCAGTCCGCCACTGAAGACGCCTTCACCCAGGCGCGTCACTTCGCGGTCTTCGTGGATTTCTTTCAGGCGTCCGGCCTGGAGGCGCGAGATTTTCAGACGAACAGAGTTCGATCCGATATCAATGGCGGCAAAGGTGGGCATCGAGTGACGATCGAAGGTGAACCATCAGTATTCTCACAGACGGGGTGATTCGCGCAAGCTGGCTCGCTTCCCGGTAGTGGCGAATGCTGGTGCGACCGACGCTGTGTTTGCTGTGGTACCCCCCTACCCCCCCCGACCCTCCACCCAGGTTAGCGTCCAAAGAACGGACGCGAACCTGGGGCACCGGGCTCGCGGCATCCCACTCATCGCAGAGAACGCGATGAGTGGGGCCGGCCCCCAGTGACTGTCGGCGTGAAGGTCACGCGCCAACTCTATTCGGTCCCCGGGGAGTCGTTGGCAAGCACTCAAATCACGAAAGAGCGAGCGTTATTGCTCAGACTTCCTTCTTCAAGCCGGATACCTTGGGGTTTCGTGCACTTTAAGAAGAGGTCGTCAAATGTTCTTCGCAAAAGTTAGTTTTGAAGCTTTTCTTATGGGCACAGCACTGTTGGCCTCCGCGACCACGCCCGTCGTTACCATCCAATCGCCTGCAAATGGCAGCGTCGCTTCTCCCGTGAGCTACGTTGCTTCAGCCGCTAGTCCAGGATGTTCGAAGGGAATTGCCGCGATGCGGATCTACACCGCTCCCGGTGTGGGTGCATACACCATCGATTCGAATACTCTCAACACCAACATCAATCTTCCCACCGGTTCTTATCAAACTGTCGTGCAGGCATGGGACAACTGCGGCGGAGTCGGCAAGACCGCCGTAAATATTACCGTCTCCAAAATCAATCTTGCGCCGCCGAAATTTCTCTATGCAACAGAATTTGCGGCCGGCAGGATCGCGGAATATGTCGTGAACCCTCTGACCGGATCGATCAGTCCGACCCGCCAATCCTCGACATGGGCGCATTGGGGTCCGGTGGACATCGCCTCCGATCCGGGTGGCTATCGCCTTTATGTGGCCAACCAAGGTTCGCATGACATGAATGCGTACTTCATCAATCGCAATGACGGAAGTCTCGCTTCGGTTCCGGGATCGCCTTTTGCGATCGCTGGAGTCGGCGAGCGCATCGTCGTGCATCCTTCCGGACACTTTATTTACGTCACCAGCTACCACTCCGGCGGCACGTATGACGTGAATGCATTCCATGTGCAAAGCAATGGTTCACTCCAAGTGGTACCCGGCTCTCCATTTAGCGGCGAGGGTTCACCTGGATTAGCCGCCCTTGCCATGGACCCAAAGGGGAAGTACTTATTTGCCGCTGCTTCGGTGGCGGGCAATGCCGGAGCCGTCGCTGCCTTTATCATCGATCCTATCTCCGGGGCAATTACGCCTGTGGCCGGTAGTCCATTTATCATCCCCAACTATCCTGGTTGCACCGAGTCTTGTTCGACTCAGACCTCGGATGTCGCAGTTGGTCCCACGGGGAAGTACCTCTATGCCGTGTTGCCAGTCGAGGATGCGATCGCGGGGTTCAGCATCGATCCGAGCACGGGCGCATTGTCCAGCCTGGCCGGGTCCCCCTATCCAGAGGCGCGTTTCTGTAACCCCTTGGGCTACGGCTGCAACAGCGCCAATACCGAGAGTATCGATCCGAACGGCAAGTTCATTTATGTCGCCAATGATGAGCTAGAAGCCCTTTCGATCTTCACGATCAATCCCGCCACCGGAGTGCCCGCTTATGCCGGCGATGATACAGTCCCATGCTGGCAGGCCGGATTTACCTCGTCCGTAACGGTGAATGTAGATCCCTCTGGAACCTTCCTCTATAGCCTTGGCGCCACCACGGAATGCGGTGTTGCAGGAACGACCGCCGTGCTTGGATTGTCGATCAATCAAGGTACCGGCGACTTGATCTCAGTTCCCGGATCACCCTTCGCTAATCCCGATGTGCACACCATTCCATTTAACGAGGAAAAGGTGTTGGTCACGCGCTAAATCATTCTCACGGACAATGTGACGTTGGCGGGCTGGCCACCCTTTCCACCGTTCTAACCCTCGCGGGTGCCCCGGTCCTGTCGCGTTTTCCGCGACGGGGCGGGGACTTTGACTTTTCCGATGGAAAGAGCCGCCGTAGTTATGTGGTGCGCACATCCACACATTCGCAAAGAACGCGAATGTGTGGGGCACCCGGCGGTACAGTCCTGATCAATCAGGCCAATACCAGGGCCGCATTTTAACCGGTTTGTAACAACCCTCTGCTAGGCTCAGCATGGAATGTCCAATCAAGCCCTGCCCCGGCCGCGCTTCAACGCTCCCGAACCGGAGCGGGGAGCGAAGGCCGCCCTGAAAGTCGAAGCCCGAACAACGCCGCTGTTACAGGGGAAGGTCAGCGAAGTCCCCGACGTTGTTTTTGGCTGGACAATGCGCCTCTGCGGGTTGGCGGTGGTCGCGCTGCTCGGCTTGATCGTTTATCAACTGGTGGTGGGCTCCGAGCTCTCGTGGCACGCTTTTGGCTGGAAGTTTTTTTGGCAGTCGGACTGGAATCCGGTTGAGGATTCGTACGGCGCGCTGCCGTTCATCTACGGCACGGTCGTCTCTTCGGTGCTGGCACTGGTTATCGCAGTGCCGCTCTCTCTCGGCGTGGCCGTCTTCATTACTGAAATGTGCCCGGTCGGCCTGCGCGCGATTCTTTCCTTCACCACTGAACTCCTGGCGGCCATCCCCAGCGTGGTTTACGGACTGTGGGCCATCTTCGTTCTGGTGCCGATACTTCGTGAATATATTCAGCCATTTCTTGCCAAGACGCTCGGCTGGACGACTCTGTTCAGCGGACCGCCTTACGGTATCGGCATGTTGGCTGCGGGCGTGATTCTGGCGATCATGATCATTCCCATCATCTCGTCGATCACGCGCGAGGTGCTTACCGTGGTCCCGCAGCACCAGCGTGAAGCGGTGCTGGCGCTCGGTGCGACGCGCTGGGAAATGATCCGCATGGGTGTGCTGCGCAATGCGCGGGCCGGAATCGTGGGCGCCATCATTCTGGGCCTGGGTCGCGCGCTGGGCGAAACCATGGCGGTCACCATGGTGATCGGCAACCGTCCGGAAATTGCCAAGTCGCTGTTTGCTCCCGGATACACCATGGCCAGCGTACTGGCCAACGAATTCACCGAAGCGACTGGCGACCTGTATCTTTCGGCACTGATCGAAATTGGCTTGGCGCTGTTCTTTGTCACTATTGTGGTCAACGCGCTGGCACGGCTCATGGTGTGGAGCGTAACTCGCGGCCAGCCGTCGAGAAGCATTGCCTGAGACGAAATTGGTGATACTGGCTTGAACGACACGAACTCAAATTCGGCAACGGCCCTGATGCCGCAAGTTAGCATTCCGCCGATCAGCTTGCGGCGGCGCGTGACGGACCGTGTGATGACCGGGGTCGCGGTGCTCACCGTCGCCCTGGTGCTTTTGCCGCTCTTCGCCATCTTTGCCTACCTGGTTTATAAAGGCATCGGCTCGATCAATATTGCTTTCCTTACCCAGACTCCGAAGCCGGTGGGTGAGCCTGGCGGCGGCATGGCGAACGCCATCGTCGGCTCGATGGTCATTCTCGGCATTGCCAGTCTGCTCGGCGTGCCGCTGGGAATCGGCGCCGGGATCTTTCTCTCTGAGTACGGACGAAACCGTTATGGCGATATGGTGCGTTTTGTCTCCGATGTGCTGAACGGCGTGCCTTCTATCGTGATCGGTATTGTGGCCTATGGGATCGTGGTAATGCGGCAGAAACACTTCTCGGCGCTGGCGGGCGGCGTTGCGCTAGCCATCATGATGGTTCCGACCATCGCGCGTACTACCGAGCAGATGCTGCTGCTGGTGCCGCAGGCGATCCGCGAAGCCGCTTACGGCCTGGGTGTTTCGCGCTGGCGCACCACGCTTTCGATTACGCTGCGCACGGCCACCTCCGGGGTCATCACCGGCGTGATGCTGGCCTTCGCCCGCGTGGCCGGAGAAACGGCACCGCTGCTCTTTACCGCATTTGGAAATCAGTACTGGAATTGGAGGACGGATCAGCCGACCGCAGCCTTGTCGCTGCAGATTTTCACTTATGCCATCTCGCCCTTCGATGAATGGCACAAGCAGGCATGGGCGGGAGCGCTGGTCTTGATTGTCCTCATTGTCAGCGCAGTCGCCGCGGTTCGCATCGCGGTGCGGCACGGTACTTTGGCAGGAGCTTAACGGGGCAGGAGCTGAACTAGTCATGGGCGTCGGAATTACAGTCGAGCACCTGAATGCGTTTTACGCCAAGACACAGGCGTTGTTCGACATCAACATTACCGTGCAAGCCAACCACGCGACCGCGCTCATCGGTCCGTCGGGCTGCGGGAAATCCACGTTCATTCGGTGTCTGAATCGCATGCACGAGACGATTCCCGAGGCGCGGGTGGAAGGAAAAGTACTCATCGGCGACCTCAGCGTTTATAACGGAACCTCGGCCACCCAACTGCGCCGCCGCGTGGGCATGGTGTTTCAAAAGGCGAATCCGTTTCCGACCATGTCGATCTACGACAACGTGGCCGCCGGACTCAAGCTGAATGGCTTTCGGAACCGCAAACAACTGGACGAGGTCGTGCATAAGTCTCTGCAAGCTGCCGCGCTCTGGGACGAAGTAAAAGACTCTCTGCACAAGAAATCCGGCGCCAGCCTTTCTGGCGGCCAGCAGCAGCGGCTGTGCATCGCCCGCGCGCTCGCCGTCCAGCCCGAGGTTCTGCTGATGGACGAACCCTGCTCGGCGCTCGACCCGATCTCCACCGGCAAGATCGAAGAACTGATTTTTCAATTGAAAGAGCAATACACGATCGTGATTGTGACGCATAATATGCAGCAGGCTGCCCGCGTGGCGGAGTTCACCGGATTCTTCCTTCTAGGAAAGATGATCGAGTTCGACAAGACGGAAAAGATATTCACCAATCCTTCCGACAAACGGACGGAAGACTACGTCACCGGCAGATTCGGATAAAGAGGTTCGGATAATGCGCACGCGCTTTCAGCAGCAAATGGAGGACCTACGCGAGAAACTGCTCCGCATGGGCGGTCTCGCGGAACTGGCGGTGGATCGCGCTTGCCAGGCATACACGGAACGCGATCTCACGCGCTGCCAGTTGGTCCTCGAAAACGAGAGCCTGATCAACGCCGCCGAGCGCGAGATCGATGAAATGGCCTTCGACATCCTCGCCACGCAGCAACCGGCGGCGGTCGACCTGCGCTTCATTCTCGCGGTAACCAAGATCAACGCCGACCTCGAGCGCGTCGGCGATCAGGCCGTAAACATCGCCGAGCGCGTCATGGACATGATTGAATTGCCGGCCGCCGAGTTGCCCGTCGATATCCCGCGCATGGCCACGGCCGTGAGCGCCATGGTGCGGCGCGCCCTGGAGTCGTTCGTGGAGGGCAAAGCTGAACTCGCCCAAGCGGTGCTGGAAATGGATCACGTGGTCGATCGGATGCGCGACGAATCGTTTATCGTGCTCGTGCGAAAGATGAACGAAGAGCCGCAAGTGACTCAGCAGGCGCTAGATGCGCTCCTGGTTGCACGCAATCTCGAACGCGTTGCGGACCATGCCACCAACATTTCCGAGGATGTCATTTTCTGGGTTCTGGGAGCAGATGTCCGTCATCATGCCCATGCAGCGTCGGCCTCTCCAAGGCCAGAAAGAAGCGAGCCGTAGAGGCATTGGGTGATCGGGCCATCTAGCCATCTAAAGGTCAAGGGTTTCTGACGTTAGATCACCCGATGACCCGATATGCTGCGCTACACTGTTTGAATCCCATGAGCCAGAGAATCCGCGTTTTTGCCACCTGCGACATTGGAGGTGCTCTCAACCTTCTTCGCCACAAGGGATACGACCTGGAAGTCTATCCCCAGCCCGAAGCTCCGCCGAAAAGCTTGATCGTCGAAAAGGTGAAGTCGGGTGCAGATGGCCTGATCACCACGCTCCGCGATGAGATCGACGCCGAGGTTTTTGCCGCCGGAGAAGGCACGCTCAAAGTGATCGCGCAGTACGCCGTCGGATTCGACAACATCAATCGCGCGGATGCCAACCGATACAAAATTCCGTTCACCAATACCGCCGACGTCCTGACCGAAGCGACGGCGGAGTTTGCCTTCTTCCTGATGGGCGCGCTGGCCCGCAAACTCTGGTCCGCCGAATATGTGTTGCGCGAAAATCGCTGGAACTACTGGCATCCTTATCTGCCGTTTCTGGGCGACGAAGTTACCGGAAAGACGGTTGCTGTCATCGGCACCGGACGCATCGGCCTCGCCTTCATCAAGAAGTGTGCGGGCTTCGACATGAACATCCTGTGCTTCGATCCAGCTTACGAAAACCACGAATACATCAAGGCCATACAAGAAGTGAAGGACCTGCGCTTCCAGCGCGGTATCAGCCGCGAGCGCGCCACCATTCGTTACACCACTCTGCACGAGGCGTTGAGCGGCGCGGATTTCATCAGCCTGCACGTTCCGCTGCTGCGTGAGGGCGAGAGCGCCACGCCGACACATCACCTGATCAACGAAGCTACGCTGCGCATGATGAAGCCCACCGCCATGATCATCAACACCTCGCGCGGTCCGGTGGTGGATGAGGCCGCGCTGGCGCGCTCCTTGCGCGAGAACTGGATCGCAGGCGCGGCGCTCGATGTTTACGAAGAAGAGCCGCTGCCCGCCGATTCGCCGCTGCGCGATCCCGCCATCGCCGACCGCTGCCGCTTGCTTCCGCACTTCGCCAGCGCCGCGCGCATCACGCGCTTGTCGTCCGATCCCGATAAAGGCATGGCCGGGCGTTGCGTGCAGGGACTGATCGACGTGCTGGAAGGGAACTACGGCGGGGACCTTGCCAGGATGCCGTATGTGGTCAACAAGGAAGCGTTTGCAAAATAGAAATGCCGGAACGGGCGCGTATTGACGTGCCCTATCTCCTGCCTTGGAGAATGGCCGCGATCACGCGCGGGCTGCGGCGACCGTGGAGAACGGCAATTACCAGGAGGGGCCTTTCATCGGGTGCATAGGCGATGAGGTAGTCGTGCACCCTCCGAAAACGAAGCGGCCGTGAAGTGAGATCGGCTCGTTGGTGGCCCTGGCGAGGAAAGGGAACGAGCCTTCGAATCGCGTCTAGAATGTCCTCGCGGACGCGCCCGGCGGCGCGTGGGTTCTCCGCAGCGATGAACTCCCAGATACTGGTGATATCCGACGCCGCACCAGGGTGAAGTTCAAAGCCCTGGTCGGGAATCATTTCAAATTTCGCTTGGCGAGCAGTTCGTCCTCACGCCGGCGCAAGCTCTCAAAGAAAACTTCGCCGTCGAGAGGCTTAACTCGGCCGCTCTTGATCTCATCGTAGCGGCTATCGAGCAATTCGCGGACTTCGGCCACTTCCGCCAAGTATCCAGCCAGAGCATCTTCCACGAGATCGTCGGGGGCACGACCACTCTTGGAGGCCAGTTCGGTAAGGCGCGATTCCGTTTCGGGCTTAAAGTGCACTTCCATGACAGCAAGTGTAGAGAGGCCTGTTGGGCTGTGTCAAAGCAATTGCGGAGATTGAAATTGTCCTGCGTAATGTAGTCGGCGATAGCGTCAAGGTCGGAACTAAGGCGATATGACTAGGATTCCGGACGTAGTCAACAAGGAAGCGTTTGCAAGAAAGTAGATGCTTCGCGGACCCAACGCGAGTAGATTGGTTTGTCTCGACGCACCCGCGAAATGTTTTTTGGGAGATTCTTATGCTGAAACGCACGTTGATCGGGATGTTTCTGCTCGCCAGCTTGGCTACTCTCTCTTTTGCAGCCGGAGAAGATCATAATGCGTGCCAGGGCGATCCCAATCGGTGGCAGCAACTGTTCAACGGCAAGGACCTGACCGGCTGGAAGCACGTTGGGCCGGGAGGGGACACGGTGGAAGATGGCCTCATACGCACCCATGGCGGCATGGGGTTGCTCTATTGGACGGGCGGCAAGATCGGGGACTGTGTGATTCATGTCGTGTACAAGATGCGCGACGAGAATGACAATTCCGGTGTGTTCATACGCATTCCCCTGGAGCCGCGTGAGGAGTGGATGCCGGTGCATTACGGTTTCGAGGTGCAGATCGATAACCATCCCGAAACCTCGAACGAGGATGAATACCATCAGACGGGCATGCTCTACTCACTGACGAAGCCGTTAGCCAAGGCATGGAAGCCGGGGCCGGAATGGAACACGATGGACATCACACTGGATGGACCGCGGACGATTGTGTTGCTCAACGGCGTGAAGGTCACGGACTACAAAGATGGAGATCCGGTGCCGGACCGCAAGTTCGATTTCGAGCCGCAGCGCGGGCCGCGTCCTAACCTCGGCTACATGGGACTGCAGAACCACAGCGACAATGACATCGTGTTCTTCAAAGAAGTTGCCATCAAACCGTTGAAGAAATAACTTACAACTAGGGAGCCGTAGACCGCCTGCCGGTCTTCGTGAACGGTCGTTGAGAACTTGTCGCCGCCCGATCTCACCTGCTACTCTCGCCATTCACCCACATCATGAAGATTATTAAATGGATTTTCGCCTGCCTCGTCTGTCTGCCGCTCGTTTCTCACGCCCAGGTCAACGAAGCCGTCCGCGCGCTCAAAGTTCTGCCGGCGCCGAAGGAGGTTCGCATCGCCGAGGGCAGGATGGTGATCAAGCCCACGACCACCATTCTTATCGGCAATGCTGAAGACCGGACAGCGGCTGAAACTCTGCAAAAGGAAATTCATGACCGCACTGGAATGAAGCTGTCCATCGAACTGGTGACCGCAGCTCCGAAAACTACGGGGCACATTTCACTCGGACGCCTGACCGACCGCGGTTTGCGGGCGTATCTCGAATCCCAAGGAGTGCAAGTCGACGACGATCTTGGGAATCACGATCTTGATAAACAAGGGTATGTGATCCTCGTGACCGACTCTGGCGTGCTGGTCGCCGCGCGCACCGCGCAAGGCCTGTTCTACGGCGTGCAGACCCTCCGCCAGTTGCTGCAACAGGATGGCAGAGGGGCAACGCTTGCGGTGCCGGCTTTGGTGATCCGCGACTGGCCCAGCATGGAATGGCGGGGTGTGCAAGACGACATCAGCCGCGGTCCCATCCTTTCGCTCGATTACTTGAAGATCCAGATTCGCACGCTGGCTGAGTACAAGATCAACCTGCTCGGCTTCAACATGGAGAACGTTTTCGATTTCGAGACCCAGTCGCTGGTTTCTCCGAAAGACGCCGCGCCGAAAGAAGCGGCGGCGCTAACTCCCGCCGAGATCAAGGAGTTGGTCGACTATGCCGGCAAGTACTATGTCACGCTGCTGCCCGAGCAGCAGGCCTTCGGGCATATTCATCAGTTTCTGAAGTACGAAATCTACTCCGATCTCGCCGAGACGCCTCACGGCCACGTGCTCACTCCTGCCAATCCCAAAAGCTACGATTTCATTCGGCAGGTTTACGGCGAGGTCGCTCCTTTATTTCCTGGCCCGTTCTTCCACATCGGGGCCGACGAAACCTTCGAACTTGGGCTCGGACAGACGAAGGCTCTCGCGGCCCAGCAGGGTCTTGGCCGTGTCTATCTCGAACACCTGCAGAAAGTTTTCGAGATCATGCAGCCTTATCACAAGCAACTCATGTTCTGGGGAGATATCGCGGTCAAGTATCCGGAACTGCTGACCATTCTTCCCAAAGACATGATCGCCGTTCCTTGGGATTACGACCCGAAGCCCAGCTACGAAAGCATTATTACCCCATACACCAACGCCGGCCTGCGCGTGGTCGTCGCGCCCGGAGCAGGCACTTGGCGCGCCATCTGGCCTGACTTCGACAGCGCGTTTGTGAACATACGGAATTTCGTTCGCGACGGCCAGAAGCATCAGGCCCTGGGCGCTCTCAATACCACCTGGAACGACGACGGTGAATCGCTAATCGATATGGCATGGCCAGCCTTGGTCTTCGGAGCCGCCGCCAGTTGGCAGGCCGGCGAATCCAATATCGATGATTTCAAGAGCAGCTACGACTGGGCCTTCTACCGGAATGACGACCGGACTTTTGCCGATGTGATCGAAAATCTCGATCGCCCCAATACTCTCCTCGCCGGAGTGAAACTGAATGACGCGAGCCACGATCTTTTCTGGTCCGATCCCTTCAGCGAAGCGGGCGCGAACCTGGCCACCAAGGCGCTGCCTGCCACCCACGATTTGCGCATCAGCGCCGAACACGCCGCCGAATCGCTCATGCTCAATCGAGGCAAGGCGCACCTCCACGCCGAGACTCTCGACGACATGCTCTTCGCCGCCTGGCATCTGGACACGCTCGGCTTGAAGATTCAGTTCACGTCGGAGATCAGCCGTTACTACTGGGACGCTTATCAGAATCAGGCGGACGCGACGCGCGTGCAGAACGATCTGGACGAAATCGTCGACATCAATGGGCGGCTGCAGAGCCTGCGCGACGCGATCACGAATCTGCGTAAGCCTTATGCGGAAGCCTGGGCGCGCGAGAACCGTCCCTACTGGCTGGACAACGTTCTGGTGCGCTACGACAATCTGGCGCAGGAGGTGCAGGCGAAAATTGTCGTTGTCCAAGCAACCCAAACTCAGTATTGGAGCGCAAAGACTCTGCCTCCTCCCGAGCAGTTGGGATTTTTCTTGAAGTAAGGAGTCACTCCATCGGAATTTATGTTCTCCCACCGCACAAACTGGCAGCTCAGTCCGAACGCTCTCTCTCGTGCGATCGAGGAAGTGCGTGCTTCGGGGGGGGGAATTCTCGACCTCACGATCTCGAACCCGACCGAAGCTGGCGTGCGTCCCGATGCTGATGTCGTACTCGCCGCGCTGGCGAACCCTGAAGCAATGCATTACGATCCCCAGCCTCGCGGTCTGCTTAAAGCGCGCCAGGCCGTGTGCCACTACTATCGCGAGTCGCACGAAGTTTTCGATCTTGATCCCGAGCGCCTGATTCTGACCACCAGCACCAGCGAAGCTTACTCGTACGTATTCCGTCTGCTCTGCAATCCTGCGGACGAGGTTCTTGTTCCCAAACCGAGCTACCCGCTATTCGAGTTTCTTGCCGATCTTGCCGACGTGAAACTCGTTCCGTATCCGCTGCTCTACGATCACGGATGGCAAATCGATTTTGATTCGCTCTACAAAACAGCCACGGCACGATCTCGCGCCGTGATTCTCGTCCATCCCAACAACCCGACCGGGTCTTATGTCTCGGCTGCGGAAACCTCGGCGCTCAACGCTTTCTGTTGTGACCACGGGCTGGCGCTGATCGTGGACGAGGTTTTTCTCGACTACGCGCACGACGGCGCGTTGCGCAGCAGTTTTGTCACGAATGCCGACGCCCTCACCTTCACGCTTAGCGGAGTTTCGAAGATTTCTGCGCTGCCGCAGATGAAGCTCGCCTGGGTGGCCACCAGCGGCCCGGAAGAAATGGTTGGCGCAGCAGGAGCGCGTCTCGAAATTGTCGCCGATACGTATCTCTCCATGAACGCGCCCGTCCAGCTAGCCGCGCCGGTGTTGCTCGATCAGCGCAAACAGATTCAGCCCATTCTTCTCGATCGTCTGCGCGCGAATCTCGCGGAACTCGATGGCCAACTCGCAAGTCATCCCTCGTGCACAAGATTGCAAGTCGAAGGCGGATGGTACGTCGTGCTTCGCGTCCCTGTGATCGAGAGTGACGAGGATCTCGCGATTCGCCTGTTGCGCCAGGCAAGTGTGAGCGTCCACCCGGGACACTTCTACGATTTTCCAAACGAAGGCCATCTGGTGCTGAGCCTGATCACGGAGCCAGATATTTTTCGGGAAGGCATTGCGCGGCTGATGCAGGTGGTGGGAGTCTGAATGTGGTCATTTAGTAAATTTTCGGATTGCCCGCGATCCGAGCAGGTCGCAAATGATACCTCCGCGCGCTTCTGTCCCGTCAGAGGCTAGAGGTTCAATGAAAGCGGCTTCACAGGCGCGGCGCCACTAAACTTGGTCTCCCCGTTTACGATCAACTCTACGTCCCCGGAGAGGTTCAAACCGGTCGGGCCGAAGTTCACTTCGATCTCTTTCACGTCCCAAGTGCGGATGCGAATGGTAGAGCCCTCAATCCAGCATTCGAACTTTACGCGTGGCTCAGCCTGCGGATAGGCATCGGGATAGGTTCTAGGGATGGAGATGCCCCAGATGCCACGATGTTGTGGTGTGTCCGCGATGAACGAGAAATGTTTGGGCATCTGCCGAGTGTGCTGCAGCAACCAGGCCTCCAACGCAGCTGCATCCTCCGCGCGATAGTTGTGTCCGATTCCTGCTGCCACCACGGTCGTCGGAGGATTACCGACCGCATTCAACGAACTTCGAAAGTTGTCAAACGACGACTTTCGCTCTTTGTCCTCATCGCCTACCCAGAGATAGAAGGGCACGTGGCTTGCATTGGCTACCAGGCCCAAGGCATATGGAGCCCCAACTGGGTTGCCGGCCATAATTCCGACAGCCGCCCAAAGATCGGGGGTACGTTGGGCAATGGACCATGCGTCGTCACCTCCCCACGAATGTCCGGAGAGGTACCAACGGTTCGGGTCAACTACTGCGAAGCTCTTTACATCCTCGATCGCTTCCCATACATCAGGCTCAGATCCGTTCTCATTTCTCCACTCACCGTTACCGCGCAACCAGGGAACTATTGCGATCACCTCAGCGTTCTTGGCCGCGCTCTCTTTTGGCGGTTGAAATGTGTAACTGACATAAGCGAGCGGGATGTCTGGGCCCCTGCCGTGCAAATGTACATATAGCGGGTAAGCTCTTCGCGGATCCCAAAGCGGGGGCAGACTCACGGTATAAAACTGAAGCGTTCCGTCGCTTTGCGAGAGCCGCGCGAGGGTCAGGGAACGTCTGCCCTCGACGAGGTAAGGGTCGGCCTTTTCACCGTCGCCATTTAGACCAATTTCAATGATGTTCAAATAGCCAAGTAACTCCTTTGCTCGCCCGTCGTTTTTGGTTCCGGCAAGCTGCGCCTTCAAGACTTCTTCTTCACTCAAAGCCAACACGGATTTGAGATGTCTCGCAAACAGTTCCGGTTGAGATCTATTTAGCAATGCCTCGATATGAGCTCTAATTCGTGAGAGCGTGGCTACGGGAGTATTCGGGTTTGGCGATGGTTGTGCCTGCGAAGCCGCGCTCAAAAGCAATAAGAGAACCGCGGCGGAGCTGGCTGCTGAAAATGTCGCGAGTTTAGATTTCACATTAAGCAGTCCGTCTTCTGTGGAAGTTTAGACAAAGAAGTCGATCCGACACAATTTAGACGCGGGACAATGATTTCTGGTAGCTATTCGACATGACTAGGTCTACTCGATGCGTAAGCCGAAGGACCGGTTCTGGATGTGTTGTCGGCGATCCGAAAACCGACCCGCTACGAATCCGGCCCTCCGCGCCAGATCAGATCTCCTTCGTGGTATGCTTCTCGCCGTTTCCTGAGTTCGGAGAATTCATGTCCATAAACCGTCGTGGATTTCTAGGTTCTGCAATTGCTGCATCGCTGGCCACGGGTTTGAATGCACCCGGCCTTAATGCGCAAGATAAATCACAAGGCGACGCGCATGCTTCTACCAATCCAGCTTCCGCCAATCCATTTGGCCCCGCCAAGCGCCCGATCATCATCAGCGCCAACAACGGCGTCAATTACCTTGACGACGCTTTCGCTTTCCTGAAAAGCGGCGGCGACACGCTCGACGCTGCTCTGCGCGTCGTAAAGGGACCTGAGGACGATCCCAACGACGATACCGTCGGCCTCGGCGGCCTTCCCAATGAAGAAGGAGTGGTGGAACTCGACGCCTGTTGTATGCACGGGCCCACGCGCCGCGCTGGATCGGTGGGTGGCGTCCGTAACATCAAGAACGTTTCGCTCGTTTCTAAAGCTGTGATGGAGCACACCGGCCACGTCATGCTCGTGGGCGAAGGCGCGGAGCGATTCGCCGTTGCCATGGGCTTTCCGCGTGAAAATCTGCTCACTGAACGCTCGCGCAAAATCTGGCTGCTCTGGAAGGAGTATCACTCGACTGACGACTGGTGGGGACCGGGACTGGCTGACCCACAATGGAAGCCCCCATCACCAACAACGTCACCGCAATCCGAACTGTGGGAACAACGCATTCACCGCCTCGAAGAGCACGCCGCCCAGCTCGGCATCGAACCGGAGTTCCGCATGGCCGCCGTCCGGCGCGTCCTGTTTCCGCCGTCCGGCACTATTCACTGCTCCGCGCTCAACAACAAGGGTGAAATCTCCGGCTGCACCACCACCAGCGGCCTCGCCTACAAACTCCCTGGACGCCTGGGCGATTCGCCGATCATCGGCGCCGGCTGCTACACCGACCAGGACGTAGGCTCCGCGGGCGCGACCGGCAGCGGGGAAGAGAACATCAAGGTTGCAGGAGCGCACACCATCGTCGAGAACATGCGGCATGGCATGTTGCCGCTCGAAGCCGGCATGGACGCCCTGAAGCGCATCGCCCGCAACTACAACAACGATATGACCAAGCTCAACTTCATCGACATGACCTACTACATTCTGCGCAAGGATGGCGCCTACGCTGGCGTTTCTCTGTGGGAGGGATATTCGAAACAGCACCTCCATAAGATCGCCGTGCACGACGGCACCAGACGCTCCGAGGCTACCGTGTCGCTGTTTAAAGGCGTCTCGAATGAGTTTCCGCCGTTCCCGGTCGCGATGCCAAAGGAGTTGACGCAGGATTCCGAGTACGCGAAATAGCGGCCGCGAGCTACGAGCTACGAGCAAACCGTCTGTGTGTAGCTCGCGGCCCGTACCTTGCAGCCTATGGTTTGGAAAGAAAAGGACGGGCCACTGCCGCTCGTCGCCTTCACCCTTCCTACCGGGTGTACAATTCTTTGTATTAGGACCGCAGCTTCACGGGACTCTTTTTTCCCGGGTTCGAGGCTCGACAATGAACGTTCACGTCAGTTACAAGGTCCACAAAACTCCCGACATCGAAAAAGAAATCAGCCGCCAGATCGAGAAAATCGAGAAGCGCCTGCATGTCTTCCGGCCCGAACTGGTTCATCTGAAGGCCATTATCGATCAGAACCCGGCGCGCGAAGGAACGCTCGTTTCCTTGAACCTGCGCTTGCCCTCGGGCCAACTGACCGCCCAGGAAAAAGCCTCCAGCCCCACCGCCGCCATCAAGGCCGCCTTTGACGAAATCATCCAGCAGATTGGCCGGCACAAGGAACTGCTCCGCGCCAGCCACAAATGGCGTCGCTGGCGGGGAGGTCCCCAGGAGTCTCCCGAACCCGGCGTTCCCTTCGAGCAGACGCTGGCAGCCGTGCCGTTGCCGACCATTTCCGCCGACGACATTGGCTCCTATGTGAATGCCAATCTTGCCCGCCTCGAACGTTTCGTGGACCGCGAACTTTACTTCCGCCGCGCCGACGAGGAGATTCCCGACGACGGCTTCACCACCTCCGAGGTCGTGAACGAAGTCATCGCCCGCGCGCTCGGCGACCACGACCGTCCCGAGAAACTGTCGCTCGAGCCCTGGCTTTACCGCCTTGCCCTGCAGGCCATGAACGAGATGACCGCGCGCCTCCAGGAAATCGAGTCTCCGGAGCATCTGCATCTCGAAGACAGCCGTCGCCAGCAAAATGTGCAGGCCTCCGATGAGGCCGCGCTGCAATTCCACCAGCCCGACGAGGGGTGGACCCGGGAAAGCGCCATCCCCGACCGCCGCGTGTCCACTCCGGAACAGTCTGCCTACTCCGACGAGGTGATTGCCCTGGTGCAAGCGGCACTCCGCGGCGCCGACCGCAGCGACCGTGAAGCTTTTCTGCTTTACGGAATCGAAGGCTTTTCCCTCAGCGAAATTGCCGGCATCACTGGCCGGCATGTGGAGGCCGTGCGCGAGTCCGTGCAGCGGGCGCGCGACTGCGTTCGCAACGCGCCCTCGCTGGCGGGCGAGTTTCCCCAGATACTTTTAGCGAAAACTCGAACCTAAGCATCTCCGCACCGCATCTCATTGGGTTTAAGGAGGGTCGACGATGATGACCCGGGACGAAATCCGTGAATTGGCTGCTTTTCAGGCGGACGAAACCAAGGGGGCGTGCGCCTTGAGTTTTTACTTTCAGCCCGATCCTCCGCAGGATCGTTCTCATCGCCGCGAGGCGATCGTCGCCAAAGATATTGTGAAACAGGCCCTGAAGAGCGCTGCTGCCAGCGCCAAGAACGGAGCGCTTCACGCCGACCTCGATCGCGTCCTCGATCTGGCCACGAACCTGCGCGGCAACGCCCGGGGAAAGGCCGTCTTCGCCTGCTCCGCGCAAAATTTCTGGAAGGAGTACGAGCTGCCTCCGCAGCTAGGAGGCACGCACATTTATCTTCAGCCGCGTTTTCAGTTGAAGCCGCTGGCCGCTTTGCTGGGAGCGCAACCCGCGCTGTGCGTCGCCGTGGTCGACCGCCAGCGCGCCCGTATCTTCGACCTTCGCCTCGATGACCTGCGCGAACGCGGAGCCATTGTCCACATGCTCTCGCGCAGCGGATCGAGCTACGGCTTCAACGGCTACGAAGCGGGACATGCCGAGCGCCGCGTGTCCGAGGAAGCGCTGCAGCATTTCAAGGGAGTTGCCGAACGGCTGAGAACCGACTTCGAGAAAGGCATCTGGGAGCGGCTCATCGTCGGATGCCAGGATGCCAACTGGTCCGAGTTCGAATCGAACCTTCATCCTTATGTCAAACAGCGCTTGATTGGCCGCTTCTCAGCCGATGTGGCCAGCGTCTCGAATGAAGAGATTCGCGATCACGCCGCCGTCGTGCTCAAGCGATGGATCACGGAACGCGCCTCCACCAAAGCCAGCGAAGCGGTGGATTTCGCCAAGTCGAACGGGCGCGGTGTCACCGGCCTACGCCGCGTACTCCAGGCGCTTGAGACCGGGGGAGTGCAGAGCCTCTTCCTCACCGAAAACTATTCTGCTCCAGCGGTCGAGTGCCCGCACTGCGGACACATCGATGCTCACCTCATCGCCTCGTGCGTGGCCTGCGGACGCGCTACTCGCCAACTCACGGACGTCTGCGACGCCATCATCCCCATCGCCATTCGTCGCGATATCGAACTGTTCTATCTCAAGGAGCCGAGCGACCTGGACCGCGCGGGCAACATCGCGGCGCTCCTGCGCTTCCGCTCCGATCAGACGACGGGACAGATCGCGGCGGCCTCGTAGGAGAGGTTGGGTGGAAGCCGTAATTTTTGATCATAGAGACGCGGCCTCCGCGTCTCTATGAGTTATTGTCTTACGCTGTCGAGGAGCTTCTTTTCCGCATCGCTCGGCGGTTCGTACTTACCACCAAGATACTTCGCGAGGAACTCTTCCGCCGCGGCATTGAATGCCATCTTGTTTTCGGGCCGGGCGAAACCATGCCCTTCGTCAGGGAATACAAAGTAT
>Ga0182030_10000076_pt1 | contig 139378 bp, 130 predicted proteins | sample 812S3MmetaG_FD_121299 | JGI IMG/M metagenome (GOLD analysis project Ga0182030, IMG submission 121299) | Permafrost microbial communities from Stordalen Mire, Sweden - 812S3M metaG (Illumina Assembly) | ecosystem: Environmental > Terrestrial > Soil > Wetlands > Permafrost | place: Sweden... | reverse complement strand
GGCCATCGCCTAGCCGCTTTGCTTCTGGCCCCCATGGGGGCCAGAAGCAAAACAACCTCAACCCAACAACCTTCCGGAATAAGACGGAAGATCGAAAGTGCGAAAAAGTCTGGACACTACCTGCGCCAAAGGCACGAAATGATCGGCGAACTTGGGGAAAAAAGTGAATGAGTGAATAAGTGAATGAGAAATCAGTGGGTTGGGGTGAGTTTGGCGGGTGCGTTTGGATGGTGGGGGACTTGACAGCAAAAAGCAGGGAGCGAAAAAGCTGGCGAAAAAGCACCGGGTCCTTCCCGAGGGAAGGGCCCGATAGGTAAGCCGGTTGGACCGCCTAGTTCACCACGACTGTCACAGGAGTGGACTGCGTGATTGAGCCCGAGGTGCCAGTCACAGTCACCGTGTAGTTTCCGGCAGTCGTTCCGGGAATCGTTTGGCCGCCGCCGCCACCCCCACTGCCGCCGCAGCTCGATAGCACACCTATCACGGCCATTGCGACGATGATCCCGAGCATGGAGCGCCAGCTACGGCGACGTGCCGGGATCCCGAAGAAGATGAGCACAGCGAAAAGCGCGCCGGAACCCGCACCCAGCCAGCCTTTGCCGTTACCGACCTTGGGATAGACCAGGTCGGAGGTGGTGGCTGCCGTGGTGCTGACGGTCAATGTTGAGGTTTGCGATGGAGTGATCGGACTCTGGGAGAGGCCGCACGTCGGCGGGTCGTTGGCGCCGGATGTACTGGAGGTGATCGCGCAGGTCAAGGTGATCGACCCGCTGAACCCGCCCGAGGGCGTCACGCTAATTGTCGAAGTGTTTCCGCTGGTTGCGCCCGGGCTCACGGTAATGTTGCCGCTGTTGGCGAGTGTGAACGTGGCAGCCGCGGTCGCGTTCACCGTGACGTTGACCACGGTTGTCGGAGCCGGGGTGATGCCGCTCGCGGTGCCGGTGACAGTGATCGCGTAGGCTCCGGGTGTGGTTGTCGCGGTGGAGTCGGCAGTAAGAGTCGCAGTGACCGCACTTGCGCTCGTGATGTCCACCGGGGTTGGAATGCTGCACGTCACGGGGCTGGTTGCCCCGTTGGGAGAGGTGGTGACCGCGCAGCTCAGGTCAACCGCCCCGGTAAACCCTCCCGCCGGCGTTACGCTGATCGTCGAGGTGTTGCCGGTTGTCGCGCCCTGGGTTACGACGATGTTCCCGTTGTTCGATAGCGAGAGGCCTGGCGGAGCCGGAACCGAGCCGCTGACGTCGGCCGTAATGGCCAGGGTGTGGATGAACTCGCCGGTCGCCGCGTCCTTGCCGGTGACGAGAACGTTATAGTTGCCGTTGGCCGTCCCGGCCGGAACGTTGATGGTGAGCGTCGCGGTCGACGGGTTGCCAGTGCTCACGGATGGATTCGGCGAGATGGTGCAGGTGAGCGGGGTTGTAGCCGCGCAGGTGAGGTCGACTGCGCCGTTGAAGCCGTTCACCGAAGAAACATTGATCGTGTCCTGCCCGTTGCTGGCTCCTGTGCTGATGTTGACGGGCACGATGGTGGTATCCGGCACCAGCGTGAAGTCGGAGAGCGGACTGGAGATCGCGCTGCCGCTGTTGAGCGTGAAGGCGGAGGGGTTGTAGACGTTGTCGCCGCTGTACTGGAGGGTAATGAGGTTCGATCCCTGAATGAGCGTCTGGCTGCTCAGCGGGAACGAGAAGTTCGAGGTAACTCCGGCGCCCGGCACCACCTGGGCCTGGCCGATGTAAGCGTAGCCCGATGAATAGACCAGGATGTAGCCGGGGTTGGTGGCGGTTGGGCTGCCTGGCGCTCCGTGCCCTGTTACTCCGGTGACTGTTCCGGTGACGGTGATTGTGGAATTCGGCGAGATATTCCCGGACATGGTCGCGGTGGTGATGGAGGTTTGTCCGCCGTTCCCGTTGGTGTTCGTGACGGAAATGGTACCGGTCTTGCCCGAGAAGCCTTGGTAGTTCGAGTCGCCGCTGTAGCCGACGGTGACGTTATAATTTCCGCTCGACATGCCTGCGGGAATGGTGAAGTTGGCCACACCTTCCACGGCCTGTGTTCCTCCGTAGCCGGCCGGGTCAACCGCCGCAACCAATGGCTCAGAGGTGGGCGAGACGCCAGGCAAGCCGGTTAAGGTGACAGTTCCCGTGGGCGGTGCTACCGGCACGGGATAGACAGCGGTTGACGTCGCTGAGTTCGATTGAGCGCCGTTAAGAATCGCGACGGTAAATACCAACGGCTGGTTAGGACCATTAATCCCGTCGCCGCTGCTGTTTTGTGCCGACTCGTACACCTCGAGATTCGGCGCAACCTTGGCAACGGTGAAGGTGATCGCTGGAGACGTCGAATTGTTGTAGCTTTTATCGCCGCTATAGTTGACCGTGACTGAATGCGGGCCGACGGCGAAGGGAGCGTTGTATTCGGCGTCGCCCTCGGCGTTGACCACCGCAGTGTCGATGCTGGTTGTGTTGTCGGCGAATGTGACGGTTCCGGAGGGAATGGTGAACACCGGGCAGCTCGTGGTGCAGGTCTCAAACGTCGAAAGTTGGGAACTGGGCGCGACCTGGGCGCTGAGATCCAGCTGGGTGCCGTAGTCGATGGCTGTGCTTACCGATTGAGGGGCTGTTATGGTGCCGCTCGGCGTGAACGCGTTAAAGAAGATCCCGCTATTCTCCGGGGTGACGGTGATCGCGACGGGCGGCGTGGATGTGCTCATCTGGTTCTTGGAGTCGCCGCCGTATTGGCCCCAGATGTGGTAGGTGCCACCGGGCAGGTAATTGACGGTGCTGTTGCTGTAGGAACCGCTCGTGAGCGGGAAGACCGCCTGGCCCTGGTTGACCGGCTCTGTGCTGTCGGTCATCAGTGCTACGTTGCCGGTGGGTGTGCCGGTCCCGGTGACGGCACCGCTGATGGTGATAGCGGTTCCGTGGGCGAAGCTGGTCTGGGACGCGGTCATCGTTGTGGCCGTAGAAGCCAGTTTGATCTGGTTCCAATCGTTGACCAGAATATTGGCGTCGATGGTGCCAAGGCCCGTTGCCAGGTTGTAACCGGCGGCGGCGTTGTAATCGGGGGTGGTTCCAGTGCCAATCTCGCCTTCGGTGAGGGTCCCGCCCAGGACGACCCCTTTGGCGCCTGCTGAGATGCAATTTGGCGTGACGGTTGGGGCGAACTCGCAGGGCACAGAGTTTGTTCCAACGGTAACATCGTGGAAGGCGGCAGGATACTGCGTCTTCAACGCATAGAGAATGTTGTTTGCCTGGCCCTGCCGGCCCCACTTCTGATCCACGAGCGCCATCATGCCGGCGAACGCGGGCGAAGAGGCGGAGGTGCCGCCTACGCCGAAGATCTGGACCAGGTTGCTGCCCAGTCCCGCGGTCTGGCAGTCGCCGTCGGTTGCGCAGATCGGATAGAAGCTGTAGTTGTCTCCGTTGGCGGCAAAGAGCGAGACGTCGGGCAGATCGCGCACGTTATCGCTGGGCACGCCGGTTCCTGATTGCCATGAGGGCTTGGGGTAGCCTGCCGAGCAGGCGGTCGTCTGCCCGTTGGTGTTGTATGTGCCTGTGGCGCAGTTGCTGGCGCCGCCGCTGCCGCCTGCGATCGACGTGCTGCCATCCGAGGTGAATTGGTTGAAGATGTCCAAGCCATACGGGCCGTTGTTCCAGGGCTGCTCGGGGACGTAGCCTTTGATGGAAACGGCCGGTAATTGGGTGGTGGTCGTGCTCCAGTAATTGGCGATGCTGGCGCCGCCGGTGGCGTAGTCGCTGTAGTAAAAGTCGGTTCCGCCGACGGCGATGTTGTAGGGCGTGGAGGCGAAGCCACTGACTGCCTGGCCGCTGATGGCGTACTCCTGCGTGTTGTCGTTGTCGCACCCCGCAGAGCCGTTGTCGCCGCTTGAGACCATGACGGTTTGGCCTTGTGCGGCGGCCTGCTCCCACAGGCCGTTGAGGAACGAGTTGGTGGACCCGAGGGCGGATTCGCACTCGCCGAAGCTGAGGCTGATGACGGGCGCGACATTGCCGTAGACGGCGTGCTCCATGGCGAGAACAAGGCCGCTCTCAAGAGACGTGTCGCCGGCGACGACCAGATCGATGGTGGCGTCGGGAGCCACTGCGCCGGACCACTCGACGTCGAGATAGGCTTCGACCGAGTCGCCGTTGGGGCCGTCGGGATTGTTGATGCCGTCGACGCCCGGATCGTTGCCGTCGATGATGACCTGGGGCGGGTTGGCGGGAAGGCCGAAGAGCGTGCGGAACTGATTGACGAGATCGATGTTGATGTTGGAGTCGTTGATGATGGCGATGGTCTGGCCGGCGCCGTTGACGTTGGCGGTGTAAAGCGGCTGAAGATCGTATTGGACGGCGAAGTCGCCGGGCGCGAGGACGAAATTCTCGCCGGAGCTGTTGCCCCAGGTCCAGCTTGGCGTGACCTGATGCGTGGTGGGATTGAGGGAAGCCTTGCCAAGCTTCTTGACGTAACTTTTGGGGTGGAAGTTGTTGAGCGAGGCGAATCCGCCGATGACGGGGGCCAGTGCCGCGGGAATCTGCGGATCGTTGGCGTTGGCGTAGTGGGTCTCGCCGTTGACCGCATATTTGTGAATCTGGGTGTGGAAGGCGTCGCGCAACTGTGCGACGCTGCCGGAGAACTCAATGGAACCCCTGCCGGGATTGACTTTGGAGACGGCGAAGCCATGGCTGCCAAGCCAGGATTCGATGGTGGCGATGTCCTGGTCGGAGGCTCCAAACTGTGCGCCGAATTGGTCCGGGGTGAGCCATTGGTGGTAGTTCGGCGAACCCGGCGCGTGCACCTGCGCGATGAGCTGGCGGAGAGCGGTCTCCTGGTCGGGGCTTCGCTGAAGGACCAGTTGCATGCGGTCAAGCTGCATGCCGTCGGGCGCAGCGCCACGGTCATTCACAGCGTTGGCCAGAGGACTCACCGTGTGGGTGAGTGTCACCCGCTGGCTTTCGTCGATGGCATTGACGACGCGAACTGCTGGGCCGGCACGCTGTGCCTGTGAGGCGACCGTACATAGGAAGACACTGGCCAACACGCACAAGGGGAGCAAGCGTGAACTGATCAAACGCGAATGAATCATTAGGGGAGGTCCTGGACCCTTTCTTAAGAGAGACCCTCGAAAACCAGAAGAGTTGCCGCGGCCGGCAGGAGTAGATTTGCTGTTAAAAGCAAGAAACCCGGCGAAACGCCGGATCCGTTCGAATGGTCCGACCGAATTGGTCGGCAACCTCATCATAATAGGACGGATGGCCCGGCCAGTGCCGCGAAAAGCCACTCAGCACATCTCGATCGATTGATGCCGGATGAAGAATGAGAAGAAAGGCCGCCTGCGGCGGATAAAATCGGGAAACTCGAAGAGTTAGACGCGACTCGGCGAGGAAGGTTGAAAAACCGGTGCCGGGAAAGACCGAAAAGGGGCGCATTCGATGCGGCGGGGAAGCTACCATGCTGACGAATTCGGAGAGCGTGGAACCGATAGCCCACTTGGAAAGTTTTGCCGAGGCGACACGGGCGGAAGCAGCCGCCAAAGCGCAGGAATTGCAATAGACAATTGGTTTCTCACGGTATATATTCGGTTTCTTGATTGAAACGCGAGCATTTTGTTGAGTGGCAGCATGCGCGCATCGCTTTTCATTACCTGCTATAACGACACGTTGTTCCCAGAGACCGGGCGCGCGGTGGTGCATTTGCTGGAGCGTCTTGGCGTGGAGGTGGAGTTCCGGTCTGGCCAGACCTGTTGCGGGCAGATGCATGCCAACACGGGATACACAGAGGCATAGGAAACACGAGACTCAGCTGTTCGGCAAAAGGAAACTTATGACGCTTTCAGAATCTGCAATAATGGACCGCGCATTCCAGGCATTGAATTCATTTCGGATCGAGATTCCCTCGTGGGGATTCGCCAACACCGGCACGCGCTTCGGCAAGTTTGTGCAGGCTGCGGCTGCGAGCACCATTGAGGAGAAGTTTGCCGACGCCGCCGAAGTGAACCGGCTGACCGGAGTAACGCCCACCCTTGCGCTCCATATGCTCTGGGATCTGCCCGACGGGCTGAAGGATGTTCCCGCGGTGAAGCAGTTGGAGCGGCGCTTCGGCATCCGCTCGGGATCGATCAATCCCAACCTCTTTCAGAATCAGGAATACAAGTTCGGCTCGCTTTGCAATCCATCGCGCGCCGTCCGTGAGCGGGCACTCAAGCATTTGCTGGACTCGATCGAGATCGCGAAGGCGCTGGACTCGCGCGACATTTCCCTATGGATGGCTGACGGATCGAATTATCCCGGCACGCAGAACATGCGCAAGCGCATCGGCTGGCTTGAGGAGGCGTTACGGGCGGCGCACAGCCATTTGGCGCCCGATCAGCGTTTGCTGGTGGAGTACAAACCCTTCGAGCCGGCGTTCTATCACACCGATATCGCCGATTGGGGCATGGCTAGCCACCTGGCGCGCCATGCGGGGCCGCAGGCGTGCGTGCTCGTCGATACCGGCCACCACTACAACGCGCAGAACATCGAGCAGATTGTTGCGTGGCTGCTCCACACCGGGATGCTTGGCGGGTTCCACTTCAACGACCGGCGCTATGCCGACGACGATCTGACGCTGGGCTCGATCGATCCCTACCAGATCTTCCGCATCTTCCACGAGATCCATGCGGCAAGCGACGACGGTCTCGCAATCGACATCGCCTACATGATCGACCAGAGCCACAACCTGAAGGGCAAGATTGAAGCGATGGTGCAGACCGTGGTAATGGCGCAGGAGCTCTACCTGAAGGCCGCGCTCATCGATCGCAAAAAACTGGCCGAGCTGCAACGGAGTTGCGAGCTGGTGGCCGCCGAAGAACTCTACCGCGGCGCGTTCTGGTGCGACGTGCGCCCGTTAACGCGTGAGTGGCGCAAAGCCCATGGGTTGCCGCCTGACCCGCTGGAAGCACTGCGCGCAAGCGGCTATGTGGAACGTGCGGCCGAGGAGCGTGGTAGCCGCAGTTCGGCGGTAAGTAGTTATGCGTGAACTTGTTCTCTGATCGGTGGCGGGCCTGTGTTTCAATAGGGGTATCGCGAGGGGTCTAGGCGCGGAGGAATCGTTGGCCAAAGCGAAGATCAAGCGGCTGTATCTGATTCCGATTCTCTCCAAGGCGCTTGACGTCATCGAGCTGCTGGAGCAGGACAATACGCCGATGACGCTCGAGGACGTTTACCAGCGAACCAAAATTTCCAAGACCAGCGTCTACCGCATTCTCAAGACACTTGTGCATCGCGGCTATCTGGCACAGACGCCGAGCGGCCAATACCGGCTCGTGTCGCGGCCGCGGCGCTTGCGCTTCGGGTTTGCTGTGCAGAGCGCGGAGATGCCGTTCAGCGAGGCGGTGGCGCAGAGCGTGACAGCGGCTGCGGCTGCCTCGGGCGTGGAGCTGATCGTTCTCGACAACCGCTACGATCCCGCCGTGGCCGTGCGCAATGCTGAGGAGTTCGTGGCCAAGCGTGTCGACCTGGTGCTCGAATTCCAGGTGGAAGAGGCCGCCGCGCCCAGGGTCGCGCACATTTTCAAGAAAGCCGATATTCCCATGGTGGCCATCGACGTGCCTCACCCCAACGCGACGTACTTCGGCGTGGACAACTTCGAAGTTGGGTACGAGGCTGCATCGATCCTGGCGCAGTATGCGCAGAGGCAGTGGAGGGGCAAGGTGGACCGGGTGGTCGGCGTTGGATTCAGAGAGGCCGGCAGCTTTGTGCAGAACCGCATTGCCGGCGCGTTCGAGGGAATCCGGGAGCGGTTCAAAGATCTGACGCCCGACCAATTCGTGCAGATCGAAGGAAAAGGTATGCGCGAGGCAAGCCACAGGGCGATGAGCGAGTATCTTCGCGTGAGGCGCGCCGGGGAGAACACTCTGGTTGCTGCCGCGAACGATACCAGCGCTCTGGGCGTTCTGGACGCAGTGCGCAAGGCAGGGCAGGAAGCGAACTTCGCCATCGTGGGCCAGGACTGCATTCCCGAAATCCTGGAGGAGATGCGCAGGGGTTCGAGCGCGATTGCTGGCTCCATCTCGCACGAGCCGGAGACCTACGGCCCGCGGCTGATCCAGCTCGGCATTTCGATTCTGCGCGGGTATACCGTGCCTCCTTATAACTACGCGCATCATCGCGTGGTTACGCCGGATACGTTGAGCGCCGAGGACAAAGCGCGAAAGCCCGCGCGGGAGAGTTCAGCGCGCGCAATCGCAGTCGGCGAGCCGGTATGAATGGCTGCCTGGGACGAGCGTTTTTCGGCAAGGCGTGAAAGTTGAGCCGGAAATTCTCCCCGCCCGGAATTCGTATAGGAAGCGTTTTCCTGCCGCCCGCGGGCTGTATCATATGGAGTTGAGTTCGAATCATTCCCCGTTTGAGTGCCCCTTATGACATCGGCGTCGACTGCATCTCCTGTATTGCAATTTCTCGAGGACCGCTGGGATCCCACCATCGCGGCTAGTCTCGATGAGCCCGAACTTCTGCGCTACCGCTCGAACCTTCTCGGTTCTGACCTGCGCATCACCAACTTTGCCGGCGGCAACACCAGCTCAAAGGTCGTTGAGATGGATCCGCTCACCGGCAATCCTGTTGAAGTGCTGTGGGTGAAAGGCTCCGGAGGCGACCTTGGCAGCATCAAGCGCGCCGGCTTCGCCACTCTCTACCAGGAAAAACTGCTGGGGCTCGAGCGCATCTACAAGGGCGTGGATTTCGAAGACGAGATGGCGGAGATGTATCCGCTTTGCGCCTTCCGCAACAATCCTGTCGCCGCATCCATTGACACGCCGCTGCACGGACTCCTGCCCTTTCCGCATGTGGATCATCTGCACCCCGACTGGGGAATCGCGCTGGCGGCGAGCGCTAACGGCAAATCCCGCATGGACGAGTTTAACCGCGAGTTCGGCCATTCGCTGGTCTGGCTGCCGTGGCAGCGGCCCGGCTTTGAGCTGGCGCTGATGATGAAACGGATCGTCGCGGAGAATCCTGGTTGCGACGGCATCGTGCTCGGCGGCCACGGGCTCTTCACCTGGGGCCAGACGCCGCGTGAGTGCTACCTGAACACACTGAACATGATCGACAGCATTGGGCAGTTTATCGAGCGCCACGGGCGCAGCAAGAGCAAGATTCGCTTCGGTGGCGAAGCCGCGCCGGCGCGCTCTGACCGCCGTGACCTCGCGATCCAGATCGCTCCGTTTCTCCGTGGGCGCATCAGCGCCCGGCAGCGGTACATCAGCAGTTTCTCTGACGCACCCGACGTGCTCCAGTTCGTTGATTCCGCCTCTGGTAAAGATCTCGCCTTCCTCGGCACAAGTTGTCCCGATCACTTTATTCGCACCAAGATCCGGCCGATGTTCGTGACCTGGGGCGCGAGCGACGATCTGGAGGCGCTGAAAAAGCAAATCGATTGCGCGCTGGCCGAATATCGCGACCAGTACCGCGCCTACTATCGCACGTTCGCCAAGCCCGATTCGCCCGCAATTCGCGACGCCAGCCCCGCCGTGGTGCTGATTCAAGGGATGGGGATGTTCAGCTTCGGCAAGGACAAAACCGAGGCGCGCATCACCGGCGAGTTTTACGCCAACGCGATTCATGTGATGGAAGGCGCGAGCTTGCTGGGCGAAGGCAAGGTGAGCGGCGCCGTGCCTCAGTGTCCGCCGGGAATGGATCCGGCGAGCTTCAAAGTCCTCGACAATTATGTCGCGTTGCCGGCTGCCGAAGCGTTCCGCATCGAGTATTGGGCGTTGGAAGATGCCAAAATTCGGCGGCGGCCGCCGGAGAAGGAGCTTAGCCGGCGCGTGGCGTTCGTGGTTGGCGGCGCGAGCGGCATCGGGCGCGAGGTAGCGCGGCTGGCTGCATCGCGCGGCGCGCATGTGTTTCTCGCCGACCGCAACGAAGAAGGCTTGGCGCGCGTGGCCGGCGAGATTGCCGCTATCGAGTCGCCCGAGTTTACCGGCCACCACGGCGTCGACATTCGGAGCCGAGAGTCGATTCGCAAAGCATTGGGCGAAGCAGCGCTGGCCTTCGGCGGCATCGACATTCTCATCAACACCGCGGCGCTGTTTCCGTCCACCGCGGAGGGCGAGATCGCAGACGACATGTGGTCCGACACGCTGGCCGTAAACGTGACCGCGAACTACCTGCTCGCCGATGAAGCTGCCAAGCTGTTTGAGGAACAGGGACTGCACGGGAACATCGTTTTCACCAGTTCTGCCAACGCGGTGGTGGCCAAACGCGGCAGCGAGGCTTACGACGTGAGTAAGGCCGCGCTCTCGCACCTGATCCGCGAGCTGGCAGTGAGCATGGCGCCCAATGTGCGCGTGAACGGCATTGGACCCGCCACCGTTGTGAAGGGTTCAATGATGTTTCCGCGCGACCGCGTGCGCGTTTCGCTGCGTAAATACAATATTCCTTTCCAGGAATCGTTCAGCGACGAGGAGCTTCGCAGCCGCCTGGCATCGTTTTATGCCGAACGCACATTGACGCACAAGGCGATCGGCGGTTCCGACTGCGCGGAAGCCATCCTCTTCCTGGCCAGTCCCCGGGCGCGTTGCACTACGGGCCACGTGATTCCTGTGGACGGCGGCCTGACCGAAGCTTTCGTGCGCTGAAGAAACCGGAGTTTCGCTTTCGTCATGCAAGAAGCTGCGCGCGTTGCCATCGATTTAGGCGCAGAAAGCTGCCGCGTTTCGCTGCTTCGCTGGATCGACAGCGAGGCCGTTGTCGAAGTCATCCATCGCATTCCGAATGGGCCTCTGCGTCACGGCGATTCGTTGTGCTGGCCGCTCTCGCGCATTCTCGCCGGTCTCGAAGAAGGTCTGCGCAAAGCCGCTGCGGCCGCTCCCGAGGGAATTTCATCGATTGGCGTCGACGGTTGGTCAGTGGACTACGTGCGTCTTGCGTCCGATGGCAAAATGCTGCACGAGCCGTTCTGCTATCGCGATGAGCGTACGACGGCGACCAAGGAAGCTGCCGACCGCATCATCGCCCCCTTTGTTCTCTACCTGCGCACGGGGACTTACCCGCTGAAGATTAATACCGTGTACCAGCTTCTCGCCGATGCAACCGCCGGCCCGGAAGGTAAAAACCGGAGACCCGAAGGGAAGAATCAGAGAATCGGCGCGCGCGCACCGTGGGTCATGTTTCCGGAGTTTGTCCTCTACTGGTTGAGCGGCCGCCGCGTGGCCGAGTACACCAACGCCACTCACACCGGGCTGGTGAATCTGAAAACAGGAACCTGGGACGCGGAACTATTCGAGCTGCTCGGGCTGCCGCTCGAGGCCGCGCCGCCGCTCGTTCCGTCGGGGACGGTTTTGGGACCGCTGATCGGGCCGCTGGCGCAGCTTGACGCGTTTCGCGCCACGCAGATCATCGCGCCGGCCACCCACGACACGGCCAGCGCCATCGCGGGTATTCCCACTGACCTGAGCTCGGCCGCGTACATCAGCTCAGGCACATGGTCGCTGTTGGGCACCATCACAGAGGTTCCGGTCACGACGAAATACGCCTTCGACGCCGGCTACACCAACATCGGCGCGGCAGCCGGCGGACTTCTGTTTCACTCGCTCATCAACAGCATGTGGGTGCTCAAGCAATGTCTGGATGCGTGGGCGGCGGACGGGCGCCCATGGTCCATTGAGAATCTCGTCCAAAAGGCTGCCGAGCGCGGCACCGACGGCGTGCTCGACATGGACGCCGAAACTCTGCTGCTCGACAGCGGCATGCCGCAGCGCATCAACAACGAGCTCACGCGCCTCGGCTTCGACGCGATTCCCGATGTCGCCGGCAACGAGCCGCTGTTCGCGCGGACGATATTTGAAAGCCTGGCGGTGAGGTACGCGTCGGCGACGGCGAATCTCGAAAAGATGCTGGGCCGCAAGCTCGAGCGCATTCATATGATCGGCGGGGCGACCCGCAATAAGCTGCTCGTCGAGCTGACCGAGCAGCGGACGGGCCTGAAGGTCGAGATTGGCGAGACGGAGAGCTCGACCATCGGCAACCTGGCCGCGCAACTGGCGGCGAGCGAGGTTGCGGGCGAACGCGTTACGCCCGCAGCCATGCGGCGTTGGGCAAAGCTGCTATGCCAGGATCGACACTGCTAAGGGGGGAGAGGCAAATCTCATGGGTAGCTCAAAACAAAAAGTTGCGGAGTTTCATCGCGCGGTGCGTGCGGCACTGCGGCCGCTGAGGAATGCGGAGCGAGCTGCGGGTATGCGGGCGTATATGCGAAATCAGTTTGAGTATCTTGGAGTCTCGATGCCGGACCATCGGGCTGCCGTCGCACCGCTGCTCAAGCGCTTTTCCCCGGCAGGCCCGGAAGAATTGCACATGGCCGCGGAAGGGTTTTGGCGGATGCGCAAACGCGAATACCAATATGTTGCGACTGGTCTGCTTGGGCGCTACCAGGCCATTCTGAGCTTCGACGACTTACCTTGGGTGCTCGGGCTGGTGCAATCGAAGTCGTGGTGGGACACGGTCGATGCGCTGGTGAAAACGATCGGGCCGGTTGTGCGGCGCGCAGGAGCGAAGGGCAAGCGCGCCATGGATGCGGCAGTCAGGCACGGAAACTTCTGGGTGCGGCGAATTGCCATGCTGCACCAGCTCGGGCTCCGCGACGAGGTCGACACGGCGCGGCTCTTCCGCTACGCGGAGTTACTGGCGACGGAAAAGGAGTTCTTCATCCGCAAGGCGATTGGCTGGGCGCTCAGAGATTACGCATGGCACGACTGGCGCGCCGTGGAGAAGTTTCTGAAGACCACTCAAATTGAACTCTCTGGACTGACGGTTCGCGAGGCAAGCAAGAATTTTGCGGCGCTCTCGCAGCGTCGTCCAGACAAGCAGCTCTTGACGCGGCGGCGCCGAAAGCCGTAGCTTGTCCTTACACGGGAAAGGAGGTTGATCCAGCCTATGAGCAAAGATTCTTCGAGATGTAACTTACGTGAGGTGACTGAGGCCTAGGGCATCGCGCCCAAGACTCAGGTAAGTCCAGGCGGAGGTTTTTCCGCCATGGCTCTGGCACTCGCGGCAGCGCGATGGCCTTAGTCCAATCCCAACAGTCCACCGGCAGCGGCCTGGGAGGTTCACTTCTCAGGCCGTTGTTGTCTAAGAGCAGGGACCAAGGGACCGAGCACGCCAGCGACGAGGACCTGTCGCCCCCTGCTTCGCGGCCCCGGCAGGGAACAAGGGAACGAGAGAACGAGAGGGCGGGGGAGATTTGGATGGAACAAGAACTCGAAAACACGATCGCACTGCTTGAGCGGACGCCGGCGGCTCTCGACGCGCTGTTGCGCGGATTGCCGGACATGTGGACGGAGACCAACGAGGGCGAGAATACATGGAGCGTGCGTATAGTGGTCGCGCACCTGATCCACGGTGAGGACGAAGACTGGATTCCGCGGGCGCGAATGATTCTCGAATCCGGCGAGGCGCGGGAGTTTGCGCCGTTCGATCGGGAGGGGCATTTGCGCTACAGCCAGGGCAAGACACTGGAGCAAATGCTTGACGAATTCGCGCAGGCACGGGCAAAGGGGCTCGCGGATTTGCGCGCACTGAAATTGACTGCGGAGGATTTGCGGCGGCGCGGACGCCACCCGTCGTTTGGCACTGTCACGCTGTCGCAACTGCTGGCGACATGGGCTGCGCATGACCTGACACATCTGCACCAGATTTCGCGAATTATGGCGTTTCAGTATCGCGAGACCGTGGGGCCGTGGGCGCGGTTCCTGGGAGTGATGCAGTGCGCGGGTCACAGCGCCGGCGCATAAAACGAGCGTCGATGCCGTAAAATCATCCTAAAGATGAAGTGTCCATATTGTGGTTTCGGGCAGGATCGCGTGGTGGATTCGCGCGAGAGCAAGGAAGCCGATTCGATTCGGCGGCGGCGGGAGTGCGAGAGCTGCAACCGGCGTTTCACCACATACGAGCGCATCGACGAGATTCCTTACATGGTGGTGAAGAAGGACGGCCGACGCGAGCGGTTCGACCGGCAGAAGATTCTCAGCGGCCTGCTGCGCGCGTGCGAAAAGCGGCCGGTCTCGTCGAGCCAACTGGAAAAGGTCGTGGACGCCGCGGAGAGCTTTCTCATCGATGCTCCCGAGCGCGAACGCACCACAGCCGAGGTCGGCGAACTGATCATGCAGCACCTCAAGGGCCTCGACACCGTCGCCTACATCCGTTTCGCCTCGGTCTATCGCGACTTCAAAGACGTGCGCGAGTTCAAGGAAGAGCTGGAGGGGCTGCTGGCGAGCCACGGGAAGAAAAAAATCTAGCTCCAAGCCTCTAGCTTCTAGCCTCTGGCTTTCTTCTTATGAAGACGAGGATGGTCGCCGCCCACAAGGAAGGGCAAGAAGCTAGAGGCTAGCAGCTAGGAGCTAACGAATCATGGCTGACCGACAAACACATAGAGTCACACTGATCCCCGGCGACGGTATCGGCCCCGAGGTCACGCAGGCGGTGGTGCGCATTCTTGAGGCCACCGGCGCAAAGTTCGAGTGGGAACGGTTTGCCGCCGGCGCAGAAGCGTTCGAGATTCATGGCGAGTACATTCCCGCGGCCCTCTACGCGTCAATCGAGCGCAACCGCGTGGCGCTCAAAGGGCCGGTGACGACGCCCATCGGCGGGGGGTTCAAAAGCATCAACGTCACCCTGCGCAAGAAGTTCGATCTCTTCGCCAATCTGCGGCCCATTCGCAATCTGCCCGGCCTCGATACAAAATATCCCGGCGTTGACCTGGTAATCGTCCGCGAAAACACCGAAGGAGAGTACGTCGGCCTGGAGCACGAAGTGGTACCGGGCGTAGTCGAAAGCATCAAGGTGATTACCGAGAAGGGATCGACGCGGATTGCGCTTTTCGCCTTCGAGTACGCGCGAAAGCATGGACGCAAAAAGGTCCACTCCATTCACAAGGCGAACATCATGAAACTGTCAGATGGGCTTTTTCTACGCTGCGCGCGCCAGGTCGCTGAAGGGTTCCCCGACATCATCTATGGCGAGCACCTGATCGACAACACCTGCATGCAGTTGGTGATGAATCCCTATCAGTACGACACGCTGCTGCTCGAAAATCTCTACGGCGACATTGTGAGCGACCTTTGCGCGGGCCTTGTCGGCGGGTTGGGGCTGGCTCCCGGCGCGAACCTGGGCGTGGAGTGCGCGATCTTCGAAGCAGTGCACGGTTCGGCGCCCGACATCGCGGGCAAGGATGTGGCCAATCCAACCGCGCTTTTGCAGTCGGCCATTCTGATGCTTCGCCACCTGGATGAGACGGCGGCTGCGGACAAGGCGCAGAAGGCCCTCGAGACGGTTTACTCAGAGCGCAAAACGCTGACTCGCGACGTGGGCGGATCCGCCGGAACCACGCAGTTTACCGACGCTGTGCTTGCGGCGATGGCAAAAGGTTAGGATCCGCCGTCGACCCTGCGAATGATTGCGGCAACGCCGCTGACCGAGCCAGTATCCTTGTCAATGATTGGCGATGTCATCATCTCGACTTTGACCCTTTTGCCGTTTCGCACGAGCAGCGTAGCAATGCCGCTGCAGCGCCTCTCGATTGTCGCGTGCCGATCGAGCGCGGTTCCGTCGAGTGCCTCATAGGCCAGCATCGGCATCGCTTCGTCAATCACTTTGGCGGTCAGCTCATTTGCCGCGAAACCGGAAAGCTCTTCGGCGGCTGGATTCACGAAGCGAACAACGCCGAGAATATCGGTGAGAATCACGGCATCCGGCAGTGACGACAGCGCGCTTTCGAGCCAGCGCTGTTCATGTTGTGCATCGTCGAACGCCTTATTCGATTCGGTCACGTCTGCGAATACCAGACGCATACCCGTCGGCATTCCCTCCGGATCACGCATGAGGCCGCGGTGGAACTCATAAGTACGGAACTTGCCGGAACAATCGAAGATCGAACGGTATATGACTGGCGGCTCCTCACCCGACGCCATCTGTGAATGAAACGCCGCGGAGCTGAAATCCTTCTCGTCCATCGCCATCAGGGTCCATCCCGTCATGCCAATCAGTTCGCCCTGCTCGGGATGATGCAGAGCGCGGGCGGCACGATGCGATCCAGCTCCGCGGTGAGGATCTGCTCGTTGCCGCGGCCCTGGAGAATAGCCAGCAGTGAAGAGTCGCTCCAGTGGTAGATGGTGTCGTCGGCGTAGAGGCTTTCGGTGAGAAACGCGGCGACGGCCATCAGGCAGTCCTCCACGGCTTCAGGACCAAATCGCTGATTGATTATATTGAGGCAGCTAAGGCGGAAGAGAACGATGAAGCCCTTGTCGCCGCGATCCATGATGCCTCGCAAGTGCTCGATGGCGCTGCCGCCGCCGCGAAGTCCGGCCGCATTGTCGTCGCCGGTGGTGTGATCCGCCTTGCGAAATTGCGAAGCTTCGGCGGGCGCGGAATCGGCGCCGGATGGGTGCAGGAACAACTCCATCTGCTGGCGATAGTCCTCAATGTTGGCCGCCGACGCGACTCCGGCGATCTTGCTCAGCAGCCGCTCCGGGTTGGCAGCGGAGGGATCGATGGCCAAGCTCATCAATAATTCCGTGAAAAGAAACGTCGCCAGCCCATGCCACTCAGTCGTGCGATTGCGAACCTCCGCTTCTGCGTGGTTGCGGTATTTCTCGAACTCAGACAAGACACCGCGAATCTGCGCCAGCTTTTCTTCGTCCGGTAGCCGGTCGGACAGTTGAAGCGCAAGCCTGGCCACCTGGCTGCGGAACTCTTTGTAAAGGCCGCTATCGACCTCAGGAACGCCAAGAGCTGTGCCCTTCACAAGGAGAGTGAGAAACCTTTCTGCATTCGGCAGCTCGGGCCCCTTCTCCTCATCGGAGCGTGATTGGCCCCAGGCGGTCATTTGGCGCAGGTTCATCGAAAGCGCTCCTGTGGGCATTTATCGGCTGGCTAAGGAGATGCTTGAGGGTGGGAAAGGCGCCACGTAGGCCCAGCGGGATCGCTCTAAACTCATCCTCTTGTACACTGGATAGAGTCAAGGCCATGAAAAACAAGTACCCAATTGGCATTCTGGGCGCGACCGGCATGGTCGGCCAGCGCTACATTCAACTGCTCGCGGATCACCCCTGGTTTGAAATCGCGTGGCTCGCGGCCAGCGACCGGTCCAGTGGGAAGCGTTACGGCGAGGCCGCCAGGTGGCGGCTGGATACGCCTCTGCCTGAGCGCATCGCAAAGATGATTGTCGCGCCGGCCGAGCCGGATGGCGCTCCGAAGGTCATTTTCGCCAGCGTCGACGCCGCCATCGCACGCGAAACGGAGCCGAAGTTTGCCGCAGCCGGTTGCGCCGTGATCTCAAATTCAAGCGCCTTTCGCATGGCTCCCAATGTGCCGCTGGTTATTCCGGAAGTGAATGCCGATCACCTGCACCTGATCGAAGAGCAACCGTCGCGCAAGGAGTCGGGCGGCTACATCGTCACCAATCCGAACTGCTCCACGATCGGCCTGGTCATGGGCCTGAAGCCCATTGAAGAGCGCTTCGGAATCGAGCAGATTTTCGTGACCACCATGCAGGCGGTCTCAGGCGCGGGTTATCCCGGCGTGGCGTCGATGGACATTCTCGATAACGTGGTTCCATTCATCGGCAGCGAAGAGGAGAAGATGGAGACTGAAACGCTCAAGCTGCTGGGTAAGCTCGAAGGCCATGGCGTGGCGCCGCTGGCCGCGAAGATGACCGCGCACTGCAATCGCGTGCCGGTCGTCGATGGGCATACCGAGTGCGTGTCGATTAAGCTGGGGAAGAAATTGGGACGCGAGGTCCGGCGCGAAGATATTCTGGCAGCGTGGGCGGAGTTCCAGCCGCTCGCCGGCCTCGGATTGCCGTTCGCTCCCGAGCAGCCTGTCGAGTGGGCCGAGCAGAACGATCGCCCGCAGCCGCGCCTCGATCGCAACCGCGGCAACGGAATGACGGTGACGGTGGGCCGGCTCCGCCCGTGCAACGTTTTGGACTGGAAATTTGTGCTGCTGTCGCATAACACGGTGCGCGGCGCGGCTGGAGCGACGATTCTGAATGCCGAGATGCTGGCGAGCCTGGGCAAACTGGAGCCTGCGGCAGTGGCGGCGGCGCGCGCGTAAGTGAAAAAGATGGCCGCGATGCCGGCGGTCAAAACGCCGGCGAACATTGGGAAGCATGAAATGAAATTGGTAGTGATGAAGTTTGGCGGCACGTCGGTCGAGGATGCGGCCGCCATTGGGCGAACTTCCGCTATTGTGGCCGGGCGAGTGGCCAGCGGAAAGAACCCAGTGGTAGTGGTCAGCGCCATGGCCAAGGTGACCGACCATTTGCTGCGTGCCGCGGCGGCCGCTGCGCAGGGCGACCGCACCGGCGCACTGGCCATCAGCTCGCGGCTCAGGGCGCGGCATCGAGACACCTCAGCCGAGCTGGTCAAGGACAAAGCCGCAGCCGCTGCGCTCGTTCAGCTCATCGACGAAAAATTCGACGCACTGGACGAAGTGCTGCGCGGATTGTCCGCAATTCGCGAGCTCACCCCGCGCATCTCCGACCAGATTGTCAGTTATGGTGAGCGCCTCTCCAGCCGCATCGTCGCCGCGGCCTTTTGCGAGCGCGGCGTTGCCGCGGCGCACATAGACGCTCGCGAGATCATCGTTACCGATTCAGAATTCCAGAAGGCCGCGGCGCTCGACGATGTGATTGAGAAGCGCGCGACTGAGAGAATCAAACCGCTGGTTGCGCAAGGCAATGTCCCGGTCATGGGCGGCTTCATCGCGTCCAACGAAGAAGGGTTGACAACCACGCTGGGCCGCGGCGGTTCCGACTATACCGGCGCGCTGGTGGGCGGCGCCCTCGACGCGGAGACCATCGAGATCTGGACCGACGTCGACGGCATCATGACCGCTGATCCGCGCGTGTGTCCCGATGCGCTGCGCGTGAGGGTGATCAGCTTTGAGGAGGCGGCCGAGCTGGCCTACTTCGGCGCCAAGGTTTTGCACCCTGCCACCATTCTGCCCGCGGTCAGGAAAAACATTCCCGTGCTGGTGCTGAACAGCCGCAACGCCGCCTGCGAAGGCACGCGAATCATCTCCGTAGCGCCGCACTGCCAGAGCCCCTTCAAGTCGATCGCCGTCAAGAGGAAGTTGACCATCATCGACATCGTGGCCAGCCGCATGCTGATGACGCACGGATACCTGAGCAAAATGTTCGCTGTTTTCGATAAGCACAAATGTCCAGTGGATATGGTTTCGACCAGCGAGGTGAGCATTTCGCTCACCGTGGATTCGAACTCGAGCCTGCCCGAGATCGCCGCCGACCTGAGCAAGATGGCGGATGTAAAGTACGAAGGTAAAAAGGCGCTCGTCTGCATGGTGGGCGAGGACATTCGTGGGCAGAACGGCATCGCAGCGCAAGTGTTCAACGCCATCCGCCACATCAATGTGCGTATGATTTCGCAGGGCGCGAGCGAAATCAACATGAGCTTCATGATCGATGAGGACGACGCCGACGAGGCGGTTCGCTCGCTGCACGCGGCGTTCTTCAAGGAGCCTGACCCCGCGATCTTCGACGTGGAAGCGAGAAAACGGTTGTCAGTTGTCAGTGGTCAGTGATCAGAGAATCGTGATTCGTGGGTCGTGATTCGTGATCAGGTTGCTCCACACGGTCCACGAGCCACGAACCACGGTCCACGATTCCGAAGGAACTTATGCTGATTCTCGTTCTTGGCAAGGGAAAAACCGGGTCGCTCGTCGCCGAGGTTGCGCGTGAGCGGGGCCACGGAGTGCGCGCGCTCGACATCGACGAGAATGCGCACGCGTCGGCGTTGACGGCGCCAAACCTGGCCGGGGTCGACGTGGTTGTGGATTTCACAACGCCCGAGGCCGCGGTTGAGAACATGCGCGCGGTCCTCGCGCTCGGCGGGCGCATTGTCGTTGGAACGACCGGGTGGTACGCCAAGCTTGCCGAGATGAAGGCGCACGCCGTTCAGCGCGGCGGCGGGCTGCTCTACGGAACAAACTTTTCTATCGGAGTGCAGAAGCTCTTCCAATTGACGGCAGAGCTGGCGAAGCTCGAAGGCTACCAGTTCTCGATCGACGAGACGCACCACACGTCGAAGCTCGATGCGCCCTCGGGAACGGCGCTCACGCTGAAAGAGATTATTCTGTCAGCGCGGCCTGGGGTTAACGTCCCCATCGAGTCGTACCGGGTGGGTGACGCCAAAGGCGAGCACATTGTGCACGCCGCGAGCGACTACGACACGTTGGAGCTGCGCCACGATGCGCACTCGCGGCGCGGCTTCGCGCTTGGCGCGGTGCGCGGCGCCGAATGGCTCTGCGGCAAACAGGGCGCCTGGGAGTTCCGCGAGATTTTCGATCAGTTGTAAGACCGTGCTGCATTAACGATCAAACGTCTATTGCTTTCCGCGACTCAACTATCAAATTCGGCGGTTGTTTCCTGTAATCCACACGAAATGCGATCGATCCGCGCTCTGATTCGGCGGGTCTGTGAATGCCGATCCACGCTCGCTGCACTACGGCGTTGTAAACTTGACCTGTCATGGAAACGACAGGTTGTGGTACCGCAATTGTGACGCCGTTCAGGGCGGATGGATCGGTGGACGAGCCGGCGCTTTGGTCGCTGGTCAATTGGCAAATCGAATCGGGCATTGACTTCATCGTGGCGTGCGGATCGACAGGCGAAGCAGCGACGCTCGACGAAGAGGAGTGGCTGTGCGCGGTGCGTCTGACGATCGACGCGGCAGCCGGCCGGGTTCCTGTGTGGGCCGGATGCACGCATAACTCCACGCGCGTGCTGGTTCGTCTGGTCGGGCACTTGCGGCGCATTCCCGGCTTGGCGGCAGTGCTCTCGGCAAATCCCTACTACAACAAGCCCGGGCAGGAAGGGCAATTCCAGCACTTCATGGCCCTTGCGCGCGAGGTCGACCCCCTCCCCGTTTGCGTGTACAACGTGCCGAGCCGGACTGGGACGAACCTGGAGCCGGAAACCGTTGCGCGACTTGCCGCGGCGGCGAAAAATATCGAAGCCATCAAGGAAGCGAGCGGAAAGCTGCCACAGTTTGCTGAGTTGGCGCACATCATGCCGCGGGGATTCAAGATCTTCTCCGGCGACGATAACCTGGCGCTTGCGGCCATCGCCGTCGGCGCGCACGGACTCATCAGCGTCGCGTCGAACGAAGCCCCGGCCGAAGTGTCGCGCATGATCCGCGCGGCGCTCGAAAATAATTGGGGCGAGGCGCGCGAGCTGGAGCGCCGTTTCTCGCGGCTATTCGAGGCCAACTTCTGGGAGTCGAATCCGGCCCCGGTAAAAACCGTGCTAAGCCTGATGGGAAAGTGCGGCGATCATCTGCGGTTGCCTCTGGTGCCGCCGACCGCGGCCACGCGCGCCAAGCTGGAGCGACTGGCCGGCGAACTGGGCCTGCTGAAGCACGCGCCGATTTCCGAGGGCGTGCGCTCAGAAGTCTTCTGAGGGCGCGCCACATTGACGGTTTGAACTTTACCGACACGACAACGGCAGCCTGGCAGTAAGTCGAGGCCGGAGTCACTCACGCGCCGGGGCCGGCCATGTGCCAGCTCCGGCATTTTTGGTGCGCCGCGACAATCCGGGAAGAATAGAATTGTCCAGCGGTTCATTTCTCAGAAGGTCCGAATGGTTCAACACAGGCGGAGCCGGACAGGAGAGATCGGTGTTCACACTTGAGGGTATCCGCGAATTTCATCGTTGGACTCATGTCAACGTGACGATGGTGCTCGATTATCTAGTCTCAATCCCCGAAGGCGACTATACGCGCGAGGTAGGCGGCTTTGGTTTCCCCACTCTCCGCGAGCAAGTGATTCATATCCTCAATTGCGAAGGATTCTGGGTCCGCTCGCTTCAAGGGTTCTCGTACGTCGACCGCGAACCCGCCGCATACCCCGAGGTTGGCGATGCAAGGCTCATGCAGCAGGAGGTGGGCGAACAGACTGTCAAATATCTTGCGGGTCTGACGGATGAACAGCTCAACGTGGAAACCCGGCTGAAGTTCCCAGGCGGAGAGACGCATCTCCGGACGCCTGCCCGCGTCCTCCATCACATCTTTACTCATGCCTACCGTCACGAAGGACAGATTGTTGCAATGTGCCGCGCACTGGGTCATCCCCCGCTGGACGCGCATGTGATTAGCATTCAGTGAGGCGGCGCCTGGCGGCGTTGACGCTCAGAATAGATCGGCGAGCGGCGGGAAAGTCAGCAGCAAACCCAGGAAAAGCAGGATAAATGCCGCGGCGGTGACGCGCCCTACTGCGACGTTTCGCCACGACCAGCGCCAATGCAGCAACGCCCACACTGCCAGCCATAGCACAATCGCGCACGTCGTCACTCCGGAGAGCGGCCCGGTCGGCTTGTAGAAGTTCATCAGGCTCTTGATCGGCGCAACTTTGTCGGCCAGGATGGCGAAGACCGCAACCAGGAACGAGCCAATGCCGGCTGCGAGCACGGCAGCCGCGCCGGCGCCGTTGGGATTCAGTTTTGCTTGCGGGGTAGAAGATGTGCCTGGATTGCTCATTTCTGTTCTCCCTGCACGACATGAATTATTGGTCCGCCAGCGACGGGCGCATTTTTGTTGAGCATGGCGCCAAAGAACCCAGCAATGCCGGCAGCGAGAAGCGATGCCCAGACGAAACCCAGAACCGCGGCGCGAAGCTCGGGATGGATTCTGAGGCTGCGGCGATATTGAGAGAAGACCACAGCCGCCATGGTGATGGAGATGGGCACGAGCCATGCAACGTGCTCTTTCCACTCCATGCCGATGGAATGCAACGCGGCAGTTGAGGGGCTCGACATCAGCAGGCGCTGCGGAAATGCGGCCAGGTCTGCGGTTCCAGGCGGCGGCACGGCGCGGTACCACGGATAAATGATGTAGGCGCCCGTGAGCACGGTGAGCCATGCCAGCACCGCCATCGCAGTCAAATAGATCCGCAGGAACCTTTCGTCGTCTACCTTAATTTCGGGCCCGAGCGGCGAGCGATAGCGGCGATACAACTCAACCAGCGCGCCGGAACAGGCCATCAGATACAGCGCGCCGAATCCCATGCCGTGGATCATCGTCCAAAGGCCGCGTACAGTGATTTCCATTCGCACGATCCTTTCTGCGAGCGGTGCCCTAAACAAGGCGCGGCGCCCGCCGTGCCGAGTGAGGCTTTCCGATAGGAGCCCTCTCAGGCATCTGGTTGTCGTTTCCCCGCTGAGAAACGTGCGCCCAGCGAGAATTTTCCCGCACCGAGAAGCAGGATTGCAATCAGTCCAAACAACATGCAGAAATCGGTACGGCCCTCATGCATAGCGGCCCAGAATCCCTGCTTGAACAGTAGAGGAATCTTGGTAGTCGCGATTGCAACTGCGATATCGATCAGGAGGGGAATTGCCGCACACGTGGTAAAAAGGCCCACGATCAATAGTGCGCCGCAGACGCATTCCAGCACCCCGACGAATGGGCCGGCAAACCCCGGAACCGGGATTCCAATCTTTGCAAACCGGCCCGCGCCGAGAGCTGAAGGATAAAGGAATTTTTGGATCCCTTCAGAGAGGAATACCCAGCCGACAAGAAGCCGAAGAAGCAGAAGCCCCCAGGCTGTTCTCTTATCAGATGCCGATGCTGGTGTCATAAGGTCCCCTCCGCATCACGGCTGAGCCGTGCAGCGTATGTCGTCAAAAGCCAATTCTGTTCGGCGCCGCGGGGAAGAGCAAATTGTCCGCGGCCGTTTTCTTGTCGTCCGGCGAGCCGCTCTTTGCGTCCTTGCCCCACGTCCAGTACATCCCCACATAAGCGTAATTCTCGGTTTGCCCGGCCACCGAGTGGCCATAGCAGAAGAGAACCTGTTCGTTGGTGTTGTGCTTGAAGTGGTAGTAGCCGCCCACGTCGATCATAGTGGAAGCTTGCGTCTGCGCCGGAGCCGATCCCTCTGCGCCATGCGCAAAAACCTCCGCGCCAAGCTCCCACTGCTCGCTCAGCTCGCGCTTGATCAGCCAGCCGGTATAGGGAAAGTTGCGGAAGCCGGTCTGCGGAACCACCTGGTAGCCTACGCCACCGTCAAAGAGCCATTTGCCGCTATTCTTCTGCAGCCAGATGGGCAGCTTGTACCAGACCTTTCCCACGCCGAGGCCCTTGTCTGCATTGCCGGTGGGCATTTCGAACATGGTGAAGCTGCCGATCTGCGGAAAGTGCTTGCTCTCTTTGATGAACGCAATCTTGACGCCAAGCTCCATATCGGTCAGTCCGAATTGATCGGGCCCGGCGCCGGACGGCGCATAAACTGGGTGATTCAACGGCGCTGCGACGCCCAGGGGCAGAATCGCGTGCAACTGCACTCGCGGCAGAGCGCCCCAGTTGAACTCGAAGGCCGGGCCGGTCGAATCCACCTCAACCGGTGTGCCGTCGACGCCGCCGAAAATATAGAACTCGTAATGATGCAGGTCAACTGGAACCGGATCGTCGGTCTGATACGGTGGGCCCTGCGCGCCGGCTCGCGCTGCAGCGAGAGCGCACAATAGGCAGAAGGCCAGGATTTTTGGGGTGCCGGGGAAATTCATCGACAATCCATGAAAGGGCGCGCAAGTGACCTTACAGAGAGTCGATGTTAGTGCCTGAGGGCCGCTCCGGTCTATGCGGTCGCGAGGAATTTATCGCGCTTTCATTTTGCGCTTGCTGAAAACCCGCAACTTAGCGGCGGTGGTTTCCGCCTCCTCCTCCGCCGGAGCTCTGGTGTCCGCCGCCGAAGCTCTGGTGTCCGCCGCCGAAGCTCTGGTGTCCGCCGCCGAAGCTCTGGTGTCCACCGCCGAAACTCTGACGCCCTCCGCCAAAACTCCTTGGCGCATTGTTGGAGTACGACGGCGCACGCCCGCTGCCGAAGGATCTGGACTGCCCGCCGCCGAAGGGTTGGAAGCCGCGAGAGTTGCTCGCCTGCGGAGCGCGATAAGAGTTGGATGGATTCGAATACGCGAATCCGGGTCTGCTCGAATAGGCCTGTGGTGCGGAAGCCCCGTAATTTGACCGGCCCGTATAGCCGTTTGCGTAACCCGGATTGCTGTAGCTCTGCGGCCTGCCAGCATAGCCTGGATTCGTGTACATCTGTGGGCGGTTCGGGTAGGTCTGCGGGCGATAGCCGTAGTTCTGCTGCGGCGCGACACGCTCATACGGCTGCTGGCCAGGGCGGTTATACATCTGCTGACCGGGCATCGCCGGACGCGTGTATCCATTGCCCGGCTGCTGCGACCCGCGGTTGGAATACCCCCGGTTGGAATAATCGAGCCGCCCCGGCTCCGGGAATCCCTGCGCGGGCCGAACGTAGGACTGTGCCCCACCGCGCCCGCCGGGCCCACCAGAATTGCCCGACCACCCGCCGCGTTGGTTGCTGCCGCCGTTGTAACCCTGCCGCTGGCCGTAACCTTGGTACGAGCCGCCGCGCTCGCCCCACGACCCGCCACGCCCATCCGCGCGAGACCCACCACGCGCCAAGCCCCAATCGGCCACCTGGCGGCTGTGTGTGTAGTAGCCGGAATGGTTGAACATCAATCCGTGCCCCCTCCAATCGCAGCCCCAGGCAGACCATCCAAACGGCATGCGGTCGAAAGCTCCCAGAGTGAAGCCGAGTCCGTACTCGATGGGAGCGCCGCCGTAGAAGTCGCCCAGCGCACCGAAGAATGCGAAGCCCGGATACGGGGCGATTGGCTCCCCATAAACATCCCACGGGTCGTAAGTGGGCACGTACACAACCTCCGGGTTCGTGGGTTCCAGTTCAACGTAGCCCTGGTCGTTGTTCACTTCTTCCTGCGGGGTAGATTGCAAATTCCCGGCCTGCTCGGCGCGGTCGCGCAGCACTTGCACCGTCTGCATCACGTCTTGCGGCTGGTTGTAGTAAGCATTCCCAAGGTTGCTGGTCCACTCCAGGTCGTGGTTCATCATGTCGAGCACGTCGGGGAACGCGGTGAGCGCCTTGATGCTCGGGTCCCAACTGCTCTGTGCGTTGGCGCCGGCGGCGATCTGGTCGGGCGAGCTATAGCCTTGCGCACGCATTTGCTGCACCCACTGGTCCGCGACCGCTACTTGCGCGGGATACGTTGACGCGGCAAGAATCTGCGCGAGCAGCGAGTCGGGATAGAGCGCGATCGGAGCCAGAAGCTGCTCCAGATCCTCAGCGCTGAGCGCCTGAGCCGGCGCTGGCGCCTGGCTTTCATCCTGCTGAGGTGCATAAGGCGCCTGCGCGCTGTCCGGCTGCTGATCTGAGTAGGGCTGCGGCGCGTACGGTTGCTGCGGCGCGGAGTATTTCGGCGCGTACTGCGGCTGCGCATACTGTGGCGCGTATTGGCCGCCCTGGTCTTGGCCGCCTTGATACGCGCTGCCATTCGGACCGTACTGCGGCCCGGGGTAAGCCTGCTGCGCATTGGCATGCGCCGTGAACGCAATCGCGAACACCGCAAGCGACGCAGCGAAAATCCATTTCATCTCGCTCGCTCCCCGCCGTGCGGAGGGTTGAAGGAAAAGCGATGGCCGGGCCGGTTGGTTCATCTGGGGGAGAAGCCGCGCTAAGGACGAAACACGCAGATTCGTTCGGGGATTCATGGTCCCTCACAGTCCGCTTCGGGCCTGGGCAATGCCGGCCTCCGGCCCATTCAACAAAATGGGCCCGAAGCAAACGGAGTTCCGGCAGCCCGGGGGGAGGGCTAACCTGATGGACCCCAATTGCGGGGATTAGTTTCGCCTGCGGTGAGAATAGTTCTCGGCCTGCCGCGGTTGGGCGCGCGACCGAAATTCGCTGCGCAAGCGCCAGGCCGCCTAGCCGGCTAATTCCTTCTTGACCAGCTCGCTCACCAGCCGCCCATCGGCCCTCAGTCCCGCTGCCTGCAGCTTGCCCTGGACCGCCTTCATCGCCGCGCCCATTTCCTTCACAGCCGGCTTGTGGCCCAATGTTGCGGCCAGCTCGGCGAGCGCCTCCGCCACCAGCTTCGCAAGCCCCGCCTCGTCCAGCGCCTTGGGCAGAAACTCCTCGATCACCACAATCTCGCCCTGCTCTTTCGCCACCAAATCGGGCCGATTGCCCTTCGCGAACTGCTCGATCGAGTCGCGCCGCTGCTTGATCATTGTGGCCAGCGCCTGCTCGCTCTCGGGCTGCGTCAGCGGTGCGCGCTTCTCAATCGCTTTGTTCTTCAGCGCATTCTTGATCAGCCGCAGCGTGCCCGTCCGCTCGGCGTCATGCGTCTTCATGGCAATCACAATCTGTTGACTTACAAGGACTTCAAGTTCGCCTGCGTCGGTCATTTCCTTCGCTCCTGACTTCTTGCTTCAACCTTCTGCCGCCCGCTTCTCGTGGGGAGCAGGCCCGAAAACAGACCAGGCCAAACATGAATTGTACAGATTCTGGGAACTTGAGGGTCAAATGAGGGCACTTTTGCCCAAACTTCGGCTCCCTTTCGATTTTCCCACAACAATCGGCCACAAAAACCACAAAAGTGTGTATTATGTGATTGTCTCGGTTTCGCCTCAAATCCAGTCCAAAACGAGGAAAATCATGATTCGCAAGACTCGCCTTTTTACTCCCGGTCCAACGCCTCTCCTTCCCGCCGCCCAATTTGCCATGGCCGCGGCCGACATGCACCACCGCACCGCGGAGTTTCGCGCCCTCTTTCAGAAAGTGCTCGCCCAGCTCAAGGTTTTTGTAGGAACCAAGAACGATGTCCTTCTCCTCGCCTGTTCCGGCACCGGCGCCATGGAGGCCTCGGTCTCGAATTTGACCTCGCCCGGCGATAAAGTCCTGGTGCTCACGGCCGGAAAATTTGGCGAGCGATGGACTGGCTTGGCGAAGGCCTTCGGTTGCGAGCCCGACGTGCTCGCCGCGCCTTACGGCCAGACCTTTGACTTGGCTGCCGTCCGCGCCGTGCTCAAGCCGGAGCACAAAGTCATTTACACGCAGGCCACCGAGACCTCGACAGCCGTTCGCCACGACATCGAAGCCATCGCAAAATTGCGCGATCAAGTCGCGCCCAACACGTTGCTGGTCGTCGACGGAATCACCGGGCTCGGCACCACGCACTTCGACGTCGATGGCTGGGGCATCGATGCGCTCATTGGCGGCTCGCAGAAAGCCGTCATGATCCCTCCCGGCCTCGCCTATTTGAGCGTCAGCGATCGCGCCTGGGCGGCCATGGAGACGACCAAGAACCCGCGCTACTACTTCGATCTGCGCAAGGAACGCAAGAATGCGGTCAAGGGCGAAAGCGCCTACACACCCGCCGTCGCGCTCGTTGCTGCTTTGGGCGCGGCACTCGACTACATCGCCGGGCAGGCGGGTGGCGATCTCGAAAAAGGCCGCATCGCTCTCATCGACAACGCGCAGGTGAACGCTGCGGCCACCCGCGCGGGCCTTGTAGCGCTGGGCTTCACGCTCTTTGCGCCCAGCTCTCCGGCGGCCGCGGCTACGGCCGTTGCGGTGCCGGAGGGCATGGACTCCGGCGTGGTAGTCAAGGCGCTCAAGGCGAAGTTTGCCTTGGTTGCGGCCAACGGCCAGGGCGAGATGCAGGGCAAGCTCTTCCGCGTCGCGCACCTCGGCTTTTTCGACTATCTCGACACTGTTGCGCTGCTCGGCGCAATGGAGCACATCGCCAAAGACAACCTCGGACTGCCGGTGAAGTTCGGCCAGGCCGTCGCCGCGGCGCAGGAAGTTTACGCAAAAGCAGCTTCTAGCTCCTAGCTTCTAGCCGCTAGCTTCTTCAGAGTGATTCGTAACGATATGGGATTCCGCGAAATTCTCCGGGCTGTGAAGTGTGGGAAAACGCGGGCTCTACCGGCATTTAGCTGAGAGCTAGAAGCTAGAGGCTAGGAGCTGTATTTCAATGCCAGACCTAACCTTCGGAGAAAAGCTGCTCATCGCGCGCAAGCAGCTCGATCTCTATCAATACGAAATGGCGGAGCGGCTGGGAGTGCATCCCAACTCGCTCACCAAATACGAGCGCGGCGAAGGCAAGCCGCACGCGGCGGTGGTGCGCATGTTCGATTTGCTCTGCGAACAGCAGGGCATTCGCTTTGATGAGTACACAAGCGGGTCCGCTGCGGCGGATAAGGGAGCAGCCATGAAAGTCGTATTGGCGGAAAAAGTTTCTCCGGCCACGCTGGCCGTGTTTGCGGGCGAGCAGGGATGGGAAGTCAAAACGCACGACCAGTTGCCCGAAGGATTGGCTGCCGCGCTGGCCGATGCCGACGCGCTCGTGGTCCGCAGCGCGGTGCAGGTGGACGACGCACTTCTTGAGCACGCGCCCAAACTTCGCGTCATTGGCCGCGCCGGCGTTGGCGTGGACAACATCGACGCGGAAGCCGCCACGCGCCGCGGCATCGTAGTGATGAACACGCCCGGCGCAAACGCTGTAGCCGTCGCTGAGTTGACCGTTGGCCTGATGATCGCGCTGGCGCGAAAAGTGCCCGCCGCCAATGCCACCATGCACGCCGGCAAATGGGAGAAGAAGAATCTGCAGGGCACCGAGCTGCGCGCCAAAACACTCGGCATTCTGGGCCTCGGCCGCATCGGCCTTGAAGTGGCGAAGCGCGCGCGCGGCTTCAGCATGGAGATCATGGGCACAGATCCTTTTGTCTCCCCAGCCCTGGCGCGCGAGAACGGAATCGCCCTCGTCCCTATCGAAGAGCTCTTTTCGAAGTCCGACTACCTCACGCTGCACGTCGGGCTCACACCGCAGACCACCGGCATCATCAACGCAAAAACCATCGCCACCATGAAGAAGGGCGTGCGCATCGTCAACTGCGCGCGTGGCGAGCTGGTTTGCGATGCGGATCTTGCCGCGGCACTCAAGAACGGCCAGGTTGCCGGTGCGGCGCTCGACGTATTCTCCGTCGAGCCGCCCAAGGACTCGCCGTATCTCGACCTCGACAACGTAATGCTCTCGCCGCACGTCGCCGGCTCCACGGCCGAGGCGCAGGAGGCCGTTGGCATCCAGATTGCGCATCAGGTGTGCGAGTACCTCAAGCTGGGCGTAGTGCAGAACGCAGTAAATGTGCCGTCGCTGTGCCGCGAAGAGTACGTGCAACTCGCCCCCTACATCGATCTCGCCGGGCGCCTCGGATCGTTTCTGGCCCAGGCGGGCAAAGGCGGCGGAGAATCCGGCATTGATGCCATCCACATTGTCTACGGCGGCACGCTCACCGAGGCCAAGACCGAGCTGGTGCGCAACGCAGCCATCGCCGGTCTGCTGCAGGGCTCTGAAAACGTGAACCGCATCAACGCAGCCGCCGTCGCTGCGGAACGCGGCATTCGAGTGCACGAGCAGAAGGAAGAAAGTTATCGCGGCGGGGCGGCAACGGTGCTCACACTCGTGCTGCATACCGCGCAGGGCGACAGCCGCGCCAGCGCCACCGTCATTCACGGTGAGCAGCCGCGCCTGCTCGGCTTCGACGGCATCGACGTCGAAGCTCCACTTGAAGGTACGTTGGTGGTTTGCCGCAACCTCGACGTCCCTGGCGTCATCGGCCGCATCGGCACAATCCTGGGCGAGCAGGGAGTGAACATCGCCAACTTCGCGCTGGGCCGCGAGCGGGGAGCGGCTATTCCGGGCAAGCCCGTCAAGGCGCTGGCCGTTGTCCAGGTCGATGAGCCTGTCGCGGAATCGGCGCTTGAAGCGCTCAAAGTGATCGACGCGCTGCTCGAAGCGCGCCTCGTCAAGCTGCCCGACGGCAAGTAAGCGCAGCACGCGTCCCATTAACTGGAGCCATCGTCGCGGCGGCGGTGGCTCTATTTCGTCGGGTCGGTCACGCGCCCCAGAAATAGAATCGCGCCCGAACTTGCGTCACGGATCAGGAAGAGAAACGGATGGTCGGCGTCGAAGACGATCGGCGGAGGCTCGGGCTCCGCCCGTTGCATCGCGGTCGCAACCATGATGATCGCCGTTGCCGCAGCCGCCTCGGTGCCCTGTTCGTTCACGTCGATGTAGGCCTTGTGGATCGCCGCCGAGATGGCGAAGTCGGGCTTGCCGGTCATCCCGGAGAAATCCGCTGTGCTCCCGAAAGCCTGCGGCATGCCCATCTTCGTGAGCGTGCCGCTAAGCTCGAACTGCTGCGTCATCGTGAAGCGCGGCAGCGTCAGAATTACCTTCTCCACCGGCGCGAGCTTCTTGATCCACTCGCTTGCGTTCTCCGCTGTGAACGACTTCTCAAGCGCGGGCAGTCCGCCGATCTCCTTAGGTAGCAACACAACCATCGAAAGCTCGCCCCTGTACGGTAGCTCGAGCTCCTGGAACGAACCGCCATCGTAGTAGCTGTAGCCGCCGTTCCGGTTCATCATCTGCGTCTTGATGGACTGCTTCGCCGTGAGGTGAAAATCCTCGCCCTCCGTGTACGTCGGGTCGAACTGACCGAGCCAGGTCCCCTTGAAGTAGATGGCGTTGGTCAGCACCAGCCGCGTGCCCGCCGTCACCGAACCGGGTCCCAGCAGGCCCTGGATCTTGCCGTTCGTCTGGTCCGCGATCCATTCATTGATTGTGGCTCGCACAACATCGGGCGATGTCCTGAAGTCAACCGGGCGGAATCCCGCGCCGTAATCGGTTTGAACCAGCTTCAAGTAATCCGGCAGGAAGCTCGCGTCCTGTTGCGCCCACAGCGCGTCGGCGACGTGCAGCTCGTATCCATCGTGCTGGCCGTTCATCTGCGAGAGAAGTGCGCCCATCGCCGGGTGCAGCCGAGCCGGTGGAAGCGTGAAGTGAAAAACGTGCTGCATCTCCGTTGCCGTCTGGCCGCGCGCCCCGGCGTAGGCCATTCCAAATGCTGTCGAAATGCTCTCCGGCGAAAAGAAGAGATTCCCCGGTTGCGTGCGAAGCTGCGCGTAGAGGTCGACGGCGAAGGCGTTACTGCCGTTCACCGCGTCGGCTTGGTCGGCTGAGTTGGAAGTGGGCGGCGCTACGGCGAGCGGAGGCGCGGCAAATGCCGCACTGCTGCCGAACACGACAAGAATAGCGCAAAGCAGTGACTTCTTCATTCGAGCTCCCTATGCGGCGAGCGCGAGCGGCATCGATTCTTGAGTTTTCGGCCTGAGCGCCCGGGCTGCACAACTCGCAATCATAGGCTCTTTCTACGCTCCCATCCGATCCGGGCGGAGCCAATTATCCCATCAGGCCCTTGTGGCCCAACCAACTCCGCAGATACGATGCCTGGCCCACGTGGTACGTCTCGTGAATGGCGAGGAAATTCACCACTCCGCTGATCTTGCCGTCTGCGCTTGGAGGGCCTTGCGTGGAGGGAGTCGACAGCACATCTTCTGAGGCGCCGTCGAGCGCCGTGGCCAGCACTCCCGAGACTTCGATCCAGTTGTCCATCAGAGTGTCTGGCGGCGGGAAAGCAGCAACATCGTTGCATTTCACTCCGCGCGCGAACGAGCTGAGCCAGGGCTGCGACCATTCCGTTCCCAACCGGGTAAGCACTGCTTTCCGCGCCCAGATCACGTGTCCCACGATCCACGCGATGTGGTTCAACTTCTCGTCAGGACGCCGCAGCCACTCCTCGGGCGGCAGGTCCTCAACCGTTCTGGTCAGAAAATCGGAATTGAAGCGATAGTTTTCAGCGGCGGTGGCGATGACTGCGGGAACCGGCATGGGACCTCCTGATGTTGTGCTTACGCTCGAAATTTACGCCCGGCTCAAATACGCGCCCTCGCTCGTGTCCACGCGAATCTTTTCGCCCGCGTTGATGAACGGCGGCACCTGGACCACGAGGCCGGTTTCCAGCTTGGCCGGTTTTGTGACGCTCGAGGCAGTTGCCGACTTCAACCCCGGCTCGGTTTCCACGACCTCCAGGTCGACGGTCTGCGGCAACTCGATTCCCACCGGCTGCCCATCGAAGTAACTCACCTTGATTTGCTGGTTGGCGGTCAGGTATTCGACCGCGTCGCCCAGCGTGGAGCTCTTGAGAACGGTCTGCTCATAGTCGACCGGATTCATGAAATAGTAGTCATCGCCGTCGGCGTACAAAAACTCCATGGCAATTTCGTCCACAACCACCTTCTCAATAGCGTCGGCGGAGCGGAAACGGTGCTCGAACATGGCGCCCGACTTGAGGTTGCGCAGCTTGGCCTGGATAAAGGCCCGAAGATTGCCCGGCGTGCGGTGCTCGACTTTGAAAACCACGTGAAGCTGGTCGTTGTGCTTGATGATCATGCCCGGGCGAAGTTGTGTGGCGGGAATCGCCATAGAGGTTGCAGCTCCTTGCTGAATCTGCGCGCAATGCGCAATGAATATGACCTTTGGCCTAAATCTAATTGTAGCCGAGAGGAGCGTTCGGACCGCGCCGGTGGACGCGATTCAACGGGTTTTCGAGACGAAGGCCCGGATGCCTTCGCGCACACAGCGGTGATTTTGGGGAGGTGTCTGCAAGCGAAGCCTCGCAGGCCCAGGATGACCAGCAATGATGAGCAGCAATATAGAATGTCGGTGTGCCGGTGAGTGCCTGCAATAATCCGTGAATCTCCGATTTCGCAGCTTACAACCGAAAGGGAATTGCCCCGCACTACCAACCCGCCCTTAGAATGGCCCAGAGTAGAACGGCCAAGAGAGGAACGCACGAAAGTATGTCGAATCAAGTCTCAATCTGCGTGATCGGCTCCGGATACGTCGGGCTGGTGGCCGCTGCTTGTTTTGCCGACATGGGGCACCAGGTTGTCTGTGTCGACAACGACGAATCGCGAGTGAAGCAGCTCTGCGAAGGTGGTGTGCCCATCTTTGAGGAACATCTGCCCGAGCTGCTGGCCAAGCACCGCGGCGGCAGGGTAGTGTTCACCATTCGTCTGGGAGAGGCCGTTGAGCAAAGTGAGGCGGTCTTTATCGCCGTTGGCACCCCGCAGGGCGATGGCGGCGCAGCGGACTTGTCGTACGTCGAAGCCGTCGTTGCAGAAATTGCGCGCTCCATCAAGAGCTACAAGGTGATTGTCGAGAAAAGCACGGTTCCGGTCTACACCAACGACTGGATTCGGCGCGTGCTGCACCGCCATGGCGTGGAAGCGGCGCAATTTGACGTGGTCTCGAATCCGGAATTCCTTCGCGAAGGCACCGCGGTGGTCGATTTTCTGCATCCCGATCGCATCGTTGTTGGAGCAGCCAACGACCGCTCGGCGGAGGTGCTGCAGCGAATCTATCAGCCGTTAACCGTCGGCGACTACTACTCGCAGCCGGGAGCCTTGCTCGGGACCTGCAGCGCGAACCGCCCGGCGCGGCTGCTTGTCACTTCAACGCAGAGCGCGGAGATCATCAAGCACGCCTCGAATGCGTTTCTGGCCATGAAGATCTCGTTCATCAACGCCGTGGCCAACCTGGCCGAGGCCGTGGATGCGGACATCGAGGACATTGCTATCGGCATCGGGCTCGATAGCCGCATCGGCCCGGGATTTCTTCGCGCGGGACTCGGATACGGAGGCTCCTGCTTTCCCAAGGACGTGGCCGCATTCCATTGGGTGGCGCAGGAACGGGGCGTCAACCTGCAACTGCTCGAAGAGGTTCGCAAGATTAATGACACGCAGAAGGAAGTGTTCTTTAACAAGGTGCGCTCGGCGCTGTGGACCCTGCGCGGCAAGCGGCTGGCGGCGCTGGGCCTGGCCTTCAAGGGCGACACCGACGACATTCGCGAGTCGCCCGCTATCGAGATCATCGAAAAGTTGTTGCAGGCGGGCGCCATTGTCACGGCTTACGATCCGGCGGCGATGGAGCGCGCGAAGGAAGTGCTGCCGCCTGCCGAGAACATGAAGTACGCCGGCGATCCTTACCTGGCAGCGAAGGATGCCGATGCGTTGCTGATCCTCACGGACTGGAAAGAGTTTGCCTCGATTGACTTGGCACAGTTGAATCGGGCCCTGCATTTCCCCATCATCATCGACGGTCGCAATCTGTATAAGCCACATGAGATGCAGAGAAGCGGCTTTACCTATGTGAGCGTCGGCAGGCAGGCCAGCTATCATGCGCAGGAGGGCAAGCCGCGCAAATTGCCGGTCTGAACGGGATTGTTCCGCTGCGTTCAGCGTGGATGAGCCGCGCCGCTGCGTGCATCACCGGGCACCTCATTTTCACTTTAGGTCTTCAGTTCTGGAGTATTGAAATTTGCCAAAGTCCGCTCTCGTCACCGGCGCTGCCGGGTTCCTTGGTTCTCACCTCACCGATCGCCTGCTCGGCGAGGGCAATTTTGTCCTCGGCGTCGACAACCTGTCCACAGGCGGCTCCGCCAACCTTGCCCATCTCGCCAACGATTCCCGCTTCAGTTTTGAAGAGCGCGATATCTGCACGGCGTTCGATCCGGGCCGCGTCGATACCGTCTTCAATCTAGCGTCGCCGGCCAGCCCTCCGGAGTATCTTCGCCTGGGCATTGAAACGCTGCGGGTGGGTTCCGTCGGCGTTGAGAACACGCTCCAGATTGCCGCAAAGTATGGCGCGGGGTATCTCCAAGCCTCCACATCGGAGTGCTATGGAGACCCGCTGGAGCATCCTCAGCCGGAAACCTACTGGGGCAACGTCAATCCGGTGGGTCCTCGCTCGGTGTACGACGAAGCCAAGCGATTTGGCGAGGCCATGGTGATGGCCCACCATCGTTCGCGCGCCGTCGACACGCGCATCGCGCGCATCTTCAACACCTATGGCCCGCGCCTGCACCCCGGCGACGGACGCGTCATCTCCAACTTCATCATGCAGGCCTTGCGCGGCGAGCCGCTCACCATCTACGGCGACGGCAGCCAGACGCGCAGCTTTTGCTATGTCGACGATCTCATCGAGGGGATCGTGCTCCTGTCGCGCAGTGAAGAGCATCTTCCGGTCAATCTCGGCAACCCCGAAGAGTTCACCATCCTCGATTGCGCGAAAGCCGTGCTCGAAGTCACTGGCTCCGAGAGCCAGTTGAGCTACATTGATCTGCCGGTAGACGATCCCACGCGCCGGCGGCCCGACATCGCCAAGGCGCGCGCTCTGCTCGCATGGGAGCCGCGCGTCGGTCTCATGGAAGGATTGAGAAAATCCCTTCAATTCTTCAGGAGCAAGCTATAGCATTTTCGATTCTAGACCTTGCAGAAATCATGAGGCTGAGTGGCCTTTTCATCGAGAAAAAGCCACCTTGTACACTCTTCAGACGACAATAAGTGAATCGAAAAAGCTCTGGCGTAATCCACCGTCAGCGAGGCGGCTCGTAAGGTTCGGCGCGCAGAAGATTGGTCAGGATGTCGCGCTCATCCGGGCTGAACTGGTTCTGATAGCGCGCCGAGTTCAGCACCGTCGCGCGTTGATCGAGCGGCACCGAGCGCAGATCCTGAAAGGCGCGCTTGACTGTCGCCTGGCGATCCGGCGGCAGCACCATGAAACTGCGCCCCGCCTGGCGAACCTGCGTCTGCTCCTGCGGCGACATGTGCTCCAGCATCTCGCTGCGCGCCAGGCGGCGCTCGCGCTGGTCGCCGGGTAGCTGATTCAGCTGGTGCAACTGCTGCACCAGGCGCTGCTGCGTCGCGGCCGGCAGCCGATTGAAGCTCGGATCGTTGCGCAGCAAGCGCTCCTGATCCTCTACCGGAAGGCCCTGGTGCTGGTTGAGCCAGTCGCCTAAATGTCCGGGAGGCGCTGCGCCGGGATAAACGTAGCCGGGACGATTTGCGTAGGGATAGGCAGGGCGCGTGTAGTTCGGCGTCGGAGTGCCGGGGCGGCCTCCGAGAGCCGGATATGCAGGCGTCGGCCGTTGCCCGCCGTTATATTGCGGGGTTGGCTGAAAAGGTCTCTGCTGTGTCTGATACGGTGGCGGCTGATTCTGGTTCGGCCGCTGCTGTGGCTGATACGGCCCTTGCTGCGGCTGGTACGGCCTCGGCTGATTTTGGTTCGGGCGCTGCTGCGGCTGATACGGTCGCTGTTGATTCTGATTTGGCCTCTGCTGTGGCTGATTCGGCCGCTGCTGCGGCTGGTATTGCCGCTGATTCTGCGCTACGTTTTGCCGAGCCTGAAGCTGCGCGTAACCGAGCGGCGCTCGGCGTTCATAGCTGCGTTGCCCAGCCGCCGCAACCACGGTCAAACAAAGGAACAGGACCGCTGCGGCCATCGCCGCCGGACGCATTCTTTCCGCGTTGGATGTCCAGTTCACGAGTCTTTCTCCCGGCAAGCGGCCGAAATGTGAAAAACGTCAATCTCCGTTCTGGCTGCCGGTCAACGATTCCATCTGATCCAGCACCTGCGCATTGTTATCCAGCGTTTGCAGGTCGCCCACAACAGCAGCATTCTGGCCAGTCTGTTGCGCGGGATGCATCCAGTCTGTCACTCCCAGGTAGGTGCCCCCGCCCACCAGCAGCATCACCGTAAGCGCTACGGCCGCCAGCGGACGCGCGTGCAATCCCGGACCATACGCTACGGTTGCGCGCAGCCGCGCGATGGCGCCAGCCAGCCACCCGGCCGGCGCGGCTTCGCGCTCTTCCCGCATCCGGGCGCCAAGCCGTGTCAGGAAATAGGAGCTCGGCTCCGGCGCCTTCCAGGCATCCAGCGCCTGCATGGTGGCCTTCAGCTCCGCGAGCTCATTCTGGCAATCCCCGCACTCCGCAACATGCGCTTGAACCTTGGCAGAAGCCGGGCGCGAATCGAGCAACATTCCCGCCAACTCGGCATCCATTCCCGTGCAATTTGTCTTCATCCGTTTCATGCTTCCCACCCCATGTTTCCGCCGGTCGATTTTCCTTTCTTACGGCTCCGGCTTCTTTTCACTCATGCCTTCAAACAAAATCCTTCAGTTTGTCCCGCAGCGTCTGGTAAGCGCGAAAGAGCAGCGATTTCGTCGCCGACTCGCTCAACTTCAGCACCTCCCCGATCTGCCGGTAATCCATTCCCTGGTACTTATGCATCAATACGCCCATACGCTGCCTCTCGGGCAGCGCCATCACGTGAAGCCGGATGGCGGCCATGCGTTCATCCCGCAGCAACTGCTGCTCCGCCGTCGGCTCATCGTCGGCCACATCGGGAGTCGTGCCCGTCTCCTCGTCCGTTTGATCCAGATACACCGTTTGCGCGGACCGTTCATGCCGGGTATCCCGCGCGTGGTTCACTGCCAGGTTGGTTGCGATCCGGTAGAGCCACGTCGTAAATCTGGCTTCGGCCCGGTAGCTGCTCCTGGCACGATAGACGCGAAGAAACACTTCCTGCGCTAACTCTTCGGCAACTGCCTGGTTTCCGACCATCCGGTACAGGAAATGAATCATCGGCCGGTGGTACTTTGTTGCCAGGTAATTAAAGCCGGCCTCATCGCCCTCGGCCACCCGCAGCATAATGGCTGCATCGCTTTTGGGGTCCAGATCCGCCCTCAGGCCCACTCCCGGTTCCGGGGTCGCTCCTGGCCTGACAGCCGAACCCGCCCCCAACGCCGGACCGTTGAGGACCATCGTTGCCATATCCTCTGAAACCCCATCCGGGCCGGAAGGTTGCGCCCCGTAAGCGGTTTCTTCGCCTGGATTTCCGTCCTCGGAGCCCTCTTCGCCCGAGCCCGGTTGCGTGGCCTGCGCCAGGGCGTCCGCCCGGGCCAATCCGGAGGGTAAACGGGGGCCGGCGATACCGAATAAGGAGCCGAAAAAGGGGCCGGAAACAGGCCGCAGCGCCGCTTCCTCGTCAAATGGGAGCTCGCTCTCCCGGCGAATTGAACGCGCTCTCCTGAGCATGGTTCGCTTGGCTTGCGGCCCTCGCGCTTTCCGCCCCGAAAACCCGCCGCGACGGGCGGCCAATGGCAGTCGCGGTTTGGCCGTAAAGCCCTGCTGGTGTTACTCTACCCTACGGGATGCCCTTTTGGGCGCCTCTCCAGTGTCCGCCGAGCTACCAGAGTTCAGCACACGGAATTGGGCGCAAAAACGGCTTTCCGGCTGCGGCTCTTCGGCTCCTCGCATCCTGGCGGCGCCGGAATACCCAACGCAACCCCTCCAATGCCCTTTCTGGGCGCTTAACTCAGCGGTAGAGTGCCATCTTCACACGGTGGAAGTCGCAGGTTCGAATCCTGCAGCGCCCACCAAATCAAAAACTTACGTGCATTTTGCGGTGGGTTGCGCCGCCCTGTGACACCCCTCCTCCGGCGCCTCCTGCATCCCGGATGGCCAGTGGGAATATGATGGGTGAGCCTGCCGTTTCAGCTATATTTGCGTGGGAGCGTTTTCGCGCTGCGATCGCGGCCTGAATCCGGCAAGCACCAAACTGCGCCGGACGACCGCGATTTAGCCTCGCCGCAGGCGCTCAAAGGCAAAGAGGTAAATTGTGAAGCGAGTAGCTCAGGTTCTTGCATTCATCATGGCTGTGGCAATGGCGATTCCCGCCGTTGCAAAGGGAGAGACGAAGATGTCGATATTCGGTAAAACCGCGGACGGAGTTCCCGTTCCGATCTACACGCTGACCAGCGGGCAGATTGAAGTAAGAGTCATGGCATACGGAGCGCATCTGGTGAGCGTCAAGGCGCCGGATCGCACGGGAAAGTTGGCGGACGTTGTTCTCGGATACGATTCGCTGCAGGGTTACCTGGCCGACAACAAAACCTATCTCGGCGGAATTGTCGGGCGATACGGGAACCGCATTGCAGGAGGAAAGTTCACGATCGACGGCAAGACTTACCAGATTCCCCTCAATGACGGACCCAACGCGCTGCATGGCGGGCCCAAGGGATTCAATCAATACGTATGGCAGTCGAAGGAGATTCCGGACGGTGTTGAGTTCACGCTGGTGAGCCCTGACGGCGACATGGGATTTCCGGGAGCGTTGACTTCGACAGTGCGGTACACGCTGAAGGGCAGCTCGCTGCGGATCGATTACACCGCTACCACCGACAAGGCCACCGTATTGAATCTGACCAATCACGCGTATTTCAACCTGCATGGTGACGACCAGGGCAATATCCTGGACCAGAAAATGGAAATCGCCGCCGACCGGTTTACGCCGGTGGACAAGACGCTGATCCCGACCAGCGAATTGGCGCCGGTGGCCGGCACGCCGCTCGATTTCACCAAGCCTGAAGTGATCGGCGCGCGCATCGGGGCCGACAACCAGCAACTGAAAATCGCCGGCGGCTACGACCACAATTGGGTACTGAACGGAAAGATCGGCACGTTGCATCTGGCCGCGATCGTCACCGATCCCGTGAGTGGGCGCAAGCTGACGGTGGAAACCACCGAGCCTGGTGTGCAGTTCTATTCGGGTAACTTCCTCGATGGCTCATTCACTGGCCGCCACGGCGTGAAGTATGAAAAGCACTCCGGCCTGTGCCTGGAAACGCAGCATTTTCCCGATTCGCCGAACCATCCGGATTTCCCGAGCACGCTTCTGCGTCCCGGCGAGACCATGCACTCAACCACCACGCTCACTTTTGGTGTCGTGAAGTAAACCAGACGACTCGATCAGTGAAGGCGCCGCCGCGAGGTTTCTACTTCGCGGCGGTTTGCTTTTTGAACCAGCCCAGGCCCGCCGAAGTCCCCGCGGCAGGAATGTACTCGCACCCAATCCACCCGTCGTACCCCAGCTCATCGATCAGATCGAAGAGATAGCTGTATCTCACCTCGCCTGTGTCCGGCTCATGCCGCTCCGGCACTCCCGCAATCTGGAAGTGACCCACGCGAGTCTTCTTCGGGTCCGCGAGATACTTTCGAATCCTCACCGCCAAATCGCCTTCTTCCACCTGACAATGAAAAAGATCCATCAGGATTTTCAGGTTTGGAGCACCGATTTCCGCCACGATCGCGTGCGCCTCTTCCTGCCGATGAAGAAAGAAGCCCGGGATATTGCGCAATGCAATCGGCTCAATCAGCAAGTCGACGCCTGCCGCGCGCGCCCGCTCCGCCGCCCAAGCCAGATTCGCCGTATACACGCCAAGCAAGTGCGCGCGGTCGGCTCTCTGCGGCGCAATCCCCGCCATCGCATGAATCCGCGGGCACTCCAATGCAAGTGCGTATTCGAGTGCGCGCAGAAATCCGTTGCGAAACTCCTGTTCGCGTCCGGGCGCCGCCGTAATCCCACGCTCGCCGGCTTTCCAGTCGCCTGGGGGAGAATTGAACAGCACCTGCCGCAGTCCATGTTCTTTTAGCCGCGCGGCCAGCGTTGCCGCCGGAAAATCGTATGGGAAAAGGTACTCGACGGCCGTGAAACCGTCGCGCGCGGCGGCGGCAAAGCGATCTAGAAACTTGTGCTCCGTATACATCATGGTCAGGTTGGCGGCAAAACGAGGCATGGCATAGTCTCCGTCGAACTGTTGATAGTGGATTCTCGAAGTCTGGTGCGGTTCCAACAAACGAACAAGGTCCCGCCAGCTCGCCAACTTGCGAACGTGCGCGAACGCGCACGCGAACTTGCTGTCTCTGTCAGGAAAAGAACTGATCGTCGCTGCATGACTCTCGCGCCCTTACGCAGAATAAAGCGCCGCAACTTCGTAATCCGTGACGGACGGAATCGTGAACTCAACCGAATCGCCCGCCGCGTGGAACGGAATATCGCGCTCGGCGCGCAGCAACTCGACGCGCGTGACACGCCGGCCCGCAGGCAGCCTGAAGCGGACCTTCTGCGCCCCAATCGGATAAAACTCACTAAACCATCCGTGATGCGCATTCGGGTTCGTGTAATTCAGCACGTGAACCGCAAATCCCGGCTCCGTCTCCCACGCGAAAATCTCCACCAGCCCCTTGCCTTCCACGCTCACTGGAGCCGGCGCGCCAGCCAGCCAGCGAATCGCATTAACGAGAAGCCGGCTGAGATCCGTGTGGCCTGACAGCCACATCGTCGGCTCGATGTCGCCCGGAAAATACGCCAGGCGGCTCGCGCCGCGCTCGCGCAACACGACAGCCGGCTCATCGGTGCGTGGAGCCGGCGGATACGAAAGCTCCGGCGGATACGCCGTGTAGCTCGGCACCACCGTGAGCACGGGATTGTCCACCGGCTTCAGCGGCACGCGAAACTCCGCGCCCGGAATCCAGTGCGTATCGCTAAACCCGTCGAGAATCGGATGCGGCCGCTCGATGCGCGCGAGGTAAGGATTCGCATTTCCCAGCCGGCCTATCACCGGTCCGGCTGCATGAATTCCGAAGACGTCCGCCAACCCAAAATCCGCGCGGCGCTCATTCCGCTCGTTGTACATGCTCGTCTCAAACGTAGCCAGCAGCGAGCCGCCCAGGTTTACATACTCGCGCAATTGCTGGCACTGTTCGTCGCTGAGCAACGCGGTATTGGGCAGAATCAGAGCTGCGTACTTCCCGATCCGCTCCAACTGCAGCCGGTCTTCGTGAACATAGTCGAAGAGAAATCTCCCATCGAGCAGCGCGGAATACACCGCGTCCATATACTGCTGCATCGAGAAGTCGTGCTGCGGCTGATAGAAAAGCTGCGTCCGTTGCCCCATCACCACGCCGATATTGGCGATGGTGCCTTTGTTTACCCAGTGCGCGTCGTGTCGCGCGGTCCACAAAAGGTAGTCGCGGCCAATCTTCTCCCAGCGCAGATCTTCGCCAAGGCCGTTCTCTCCGCCCACAACGTGATAGTAGGGAACCATGCCGCTGGCCAGCGTCTGGCTGAGCCATATCACGGATTCAGCGGGCGACTTTGTGACTTCACGCCAGCGAATCGGCCCCGTCGTATACGCTCCCGTCACGTTGGTGGCCATCTTGCCGTCGAGCACGGCATTGCACACCCGCCCCTGTTGCGCCGCGCCCCACACCGGAGCATCCTGCCGGTTGCGGCCCTGGTTGTCCGCCTGGAACCACTGGCTGTACTCGCCCAGCTGCGCAAGATTCGGCGTGGCGTGAAAGCCTCCGCCCATATTGCAGATGTAGAAGCTCGTCGGCTTCTTGTCCTTCGCGATCGAATCGTACAGCTTCCATAGCGTCGTCAATCGCTCGTTGAATTTGTCCCAGTATGCGGGCGTCTTGGCCGGCGGCAACTGGCGGCATTGGGCGCAAAAGCATTCCGGCAACGCGAACGACGGCCATCCATTGGTGTAGTGCGCGTCCACGTCGTAACGGGAATTCACCTCGCGCATCACCGCGGGAAAATAGTCGGTCATGTACGTCGAAAACATGCACGTCTGAAAGAGCTCAGGCGCTTCAGCCGACACGAGCGGTTGTCCGTGTTCATCGCGCATGAACCACTCGGGATGCGCAGCCAGCGCATCGCCCCAGTTCAGGTCGGGGCTGTAGCGCGCAATCGTGCGCAGCCCGCGCTTCTTCGCCGCATCGTTCAACTCGCCTGTGAAGTCGCGCCCATTCAGGTACTTTGCGGGTCGATGAAACGGAACCTTGCTCGGGTAAAACGCAACGATCCCGGTCACGCTGACAAAAACCGCCCCAACCTTGGCGCTCGCCCAATAGTTCGCCCACGCCTCCACGTCGAGGACCGCCGGATCGTGCTCAGTAATGTTGGTCTGGCCAATGCGGCGCAGCGTCTTTTGCCACGGCACGTCCGCAGCCGTTCCCGGAACTGCGCCTGCAGCCACTCCAGCCGAGCTCAGGCCGAAAGAATCTCCCACCCTGACCATCGGCACAGTTGCCGCCGCTGTCTTCAGAAATCTGCGCCGATCCAAAGTGAACATGGGGCGACCATGACCTCCGTTGCAATCGTGAAATGTGAACAATACCGGAAAACGCAGGCCAGGCCGCGCTATTTTCCGTGAGCGTTCAGCTCGCCCAGCACTTTCTTCAGATCGTCGAGCTTCTGACCGGCGTCGGCCAGCTTGCCTTCCGAGGTCAGGCGCTGATAATCCGCGAAGTCCTGGCTGGCCTGGCTGATGAGCGCACTCTGGCTCTCATTGGGCTGCGTCGTGCCCGCAGGCACAGTCGCCCCCGTTCCATTTCCGGCCCCCGTCGTGGCCTGCGGTGCTTCGCCGTTCGTAAGCGACGGCGCCTCCGATCCGAACAGCGAGCTCAACGCGGCTTCGAACGTCGGGCCATAGGCGAGTCGATCCTGCAGCGCCAACACGACGAGGCGCAATTCCGGCATTGGGCTTCGCTGTGCCTGCAGATAGATTGGCTCGGCGTAAAGAAGCGCCTGCCCACACGGAATCACCAGAAGACTGCCGCGGATCACGTGCGAGCCTTGCTGATTCCAGAGCGTGAGCTGGCCCGAGAGCTGCGCGTTCTGGTCGATACGCGCTTCAATCTGCTGCGGGCCGTCCACGAGCCGCGTCTTGGGAAAATCGAAGACCACCGCTTTGCCGTAGTTCGCTCCGTCGCTGCGCGCCGCAATCCAGCCGATCAGGTTGTTGCGGTTGGTCGGCGTGAAGGGAAGGATCTCAACAAATTCCAGTCCGCCCGATTCTCCGGGCAGCGTCATCAGCACAAAGTTTGGTTGCATCTCCTGTGTCGATTGATCGCCCTGGCTCGAACCCGTTTGCGTGGCCACGCTCCACTGGTCCTCGCGGTTATAGAACACCTCCGGATCGGTCATGTGGTAAAGCGCGTACACATCGGCCTGCAGGCTCAGCAGCGTCTCCGGATAACGAATGTGCGCGCGCAGCCACGCGGGCATGGCCGACTCATCCTTGAACAATCCCGGAAAAATCCCGCGCCACGCGGCCAGGATCGGATCCTGGTTATCGAACACATAGAACGTCACGGTGCCGTCGTACGCGTCCACTACCGCCTTCACGCTGTTGCGAATGTAATTGACCGGTTCGTTTTCGAGCGCCGACGGCGCCGAGTAAGGATAGCTCGCCGAAGAAGTGTAGCCATCGATGATCCATGAAAGACGTCCGTCCGCGCCCACCACAATATATGGATCGTGATCGAAGGTCAGGAACGGCGCCAGCGTGGAAACGCGCGCCACAACGTTGCGCCGCATCAGCAGGCGGCTCTCCGCCGTGATGTCATCGCTGAACGGAACCTTGGTCAGGTCGCCAAGATCGAAGGCCAGAAGCGCGCGGCGCAGGAAGCCCCCCATTTCAATCCCGCCTGTGCCCTCATACGAAGAAAGATTGTTGCTCTGCCCCTGCGGATAATTGAACTCCTGCTGGTGCGTCTTCACGTACACATCGCTGTCGGTCAGCTCGCCAAAGTAAATCTCCGGACGCGTAACGCTCAGGCCGGGCACCGTGCTCTGCACCGGCATATTGCTCAGGTAAAGAATCGGCAGCCCCTCCGGCGAAAAGCCGTTCACCGGGTTCATCGTGATCCCGTAGCCGTGGGTATAAATCAGCTTGTCGTTGATCCAGTTTCGGCTGCTTTCGGGCAGCTTGTCCACATTCAATTCGCGCACCGCCAGCATCACCTGGCGCAGCGATCCATTGATCTGGTAGCGGTCGATGTCGATGCCCGGGAAGGCGTAGTAGGTACGAATTTCCTGCACCTGGCTCAGCGTGTCTTGCAGCGCATTCACATCCCACAGGCGGATGTTTTCGAGCGTGGCCTGATTGTGCTCCGGATCGACGGCGGCGACGCTCGTTTCCGCGGGAAACTCGCGCTGCGCAAAGCTGTCCAGCCCGTAAGCGTGCCGCGTCATCGCGATATTATCGGCGATGTAAGGCCGCTCCTTGTCGAGTTGGTTCGGCTTCACGATGAACGTGCTCACATACCATCCGGCAACCGCGGCCACCACGTAACAGACCACCGCGGGAGCCGCCGCCGCAACCAGCCAGCGTGCTCGCGGCTGCATCACGCCGCTGACCATCGCGATTCCCGCGCCCACTGCCAGCGCCACCGCGATAAACAACATACCGATCAGCGTCACGTGCGCATCGGTGTAGGTCACGCCGTCGAAGATCGTGTGCTCCCCGAACAACAGATCGAAGCGGCCCACGTATTCGCGAATGGCCAGTGCAAACAGCACAAACCCGCCGGCGATCGAAACGCCGCGCCAGGGCAGGGAAGCGGCTCCGCCGAATCGTCCGCCCAGCGCGCGTCCCCCGCCCGCCGCGATTAGAAACAGCACTGCCAGAACGCATACGATTACCGCCAGCGTCAGCAGCCATCCCGCGATCATTTCCCATGCAGGCAGCGTGAAGAGATAGAAGCCCAGCGGCCGTCCGAAGATCGGATCGGTAACGCTCGCAGAGCGCGGCGCGTACCAGTAGAGAGCCAGCGTCTGCCACTGCCCCTCCATGGCGAAGCCCGTTGCCACCGAGATCAGAAGCGTTGAGACAACGGCGATTGTACGCAGGAACTTCTTCAACGGCAGCTCGATGGGCTTGCCGGCGAAGAAAATCGTGTGCGTGTCGGGCAAATCGGCGGCATGGCTGTGGCGCAGCACCAGAAACGCTGCGAAAAGAATCAGGAACGTGAGCCCCGCGAACACCGCGAAGGTTCCCCATTCGAGGCCAAAGCTCTTCCAGAAGACGCTCGCATAGCCGAGCGAACGGAACCAAAGCAGGTCAACCCAATAGGAAATCGCGGTGCGGCTGCCGACAAAAATCAAAATGACAACTGCGAGGAAGAGATAAATCACCAGGCGCGGACGCTGCCGTTTGCCGCGCATCGGCCAATCGATTGTTTCGGGCATTTTCCACCCCACTCAGGCGACAAGTGCGCGCTGAGTTACCCAAGAATTGTACAGCGGTGGAGCCGCGCGCTTGTTGCTGGATTCGGGCGATGTTAACATTTGAGGCAGGCAGGAGAGGTCTTTCTTCGATGAGTGAGATCATCTTTGAGGTGCGTGAGGACGAGGTCGATGGCGGCTATACCGCTACCGCCCTTGGATACGGCATCCACACGCAGGGCGATACCGTCGAGGAACTCCGCGCGATGGTCAAGGATGCCGTCAAGTGCTACTTTGACGAAAATGAGCAGGCTCCGAAGATCATTCGTCTGCACTTCGTTCGCGACGAAGTGCTGGTCCAGTGAAGCTGCCGCGCAACGTTAACGGACCGCAGTTGGTCAAGGCGCTGGGCATTTTGGGGTATCAGGTAACGCGCCAAAAGGGTTCCCACATTCGCGTAACTACGCAGCGAGACGGCGAGAGCCACGAAGTAATTCCATCTCATAGCCCCATCAAAACAGGCACGCTCGCCGGCATTCTTAGGCACATTGCCGCCCACCACCGGCTGAGCGTGGACGCACTTCTCGAGATGCTCGATTTGTGAGTGGCGCATGGAAGCGGCAGCGAGCGAATCGAAGCTAGATCAGCTCGCTCCGCCCCGTGATGCTCAGCTCTTTCACAATCTTGCCCACGTCCTGGGAGTGGTTGCGGTGGGCAATCAGCAGCGCGTCTTCGGTATCCACAATCACCAGGTTCTCCACGCCGACCAGTGCGACAAATTTCCTCGGGCTGAAAATGTAGTTATCGCTGGCTTCAATCGAGATGTGGCCGCCGGTATCGGCCACGTTGCCTTCGGCGTCGCCGCGCAGCCGCGTCTCCACTTGGTACTCGTAGAGCGACGCCCACGAGCCGAGATCGTTCCAGTTAAACTCGGCGGGAATGCAAAACAGATTCGAGAGATGCTCTCCCTTCGCCGATCGCGGCTCCAGTACGGCATAGTCAACAGAAATGTTCTCGCACTTCGGATACGCGGTGCGGAACACCTCGTCGAACGCAGGTGTGCTCCAGGCGGCGGCGATCGCCTCCAGCAGCGGAGCCGTCTCCGGCACATGCTCGCGCACGGCGTTGGCCAGCGTCCGCGCCGACCACAGAAACATCCCAGAATTCCAGTAGTAGTTTCCCGCCGCCACAAACTCGTCGGCGCGATTCTGGTTGGGCTTTTCGATAAAGCGGCGCACATGCAGCGCCGAATCGTCCTTCGTCAGGTCGCCTGTCTCGATGTATCCATAACCGGTTTCGGGACGGAACGGCTCAATGCCCAGCACCACGATGTTTTCGCCCGCCGCGGCCACGGCAATCCCTTTTTGCAGCGCCTTCAGAAAGCGCGGCTCGTCGGCAATCACGTGGTCCGATGGAAACACGCCCAGCACTGCGTCGGGGTTTTCGCGCTCGATCAGGAATGCGGCCAGTCCGCAGGCCGGGGCCGTGTTCCGCGCCACCGGTTCCTGCACAATCTGCGCGGCCGGCATGCCCGGCAACTGGTCGGCAATCTCGTGCGCCAGGTACTCGTTGGTAATGACCCAGGTCTTCTCCAGCCCCGCCAGCGGCTTCAGCCGTTCCACGGTCTGCTGGATCATGGAGCGCTCCCCGTCCAGCGCCAGAACCTGCTTGGCGTGCGCGCGCCGCGAGCGCGGCCAGAACCGCGTGCCGCTGCCTCCGGCCAGAATCACGGGTCGAAAATCAATTTGGTCTATCATTCGAACAACCATCCTACTCGACAACAACAACGTTTGCACAGAGAGGAACGAATATATTTGGCCGTCTCCCTCCTGCGGCAGCCTCATTTGCCACATTGAGGGAAGCGTTCGTCCAGTGCGCCCCACGCCGGCCTTCCTCGCACCGCATCCGCTCGTCCCCCCCAACCCTGCAACTGTCGTAAGCTATCTGCAATGCCAGGCCTGCGTCAGGGTGCCATCCATCTCGGCCGCGTTGCGGGAATCGACCTCTACCTGCATTGGTCCTGGTTTGTCGTGGCCGTCATTGAGATTGGCAGCCGCCAGGGCCGGTACACCTCCCTGGTTTGGAGCGCCATCGAGTACCTGGCCCTCTTTGCCATCGTGCTTCTCCACGAGTTCGGCCACGCTCTGGCCTGCCGTCAGGTCGGCGGCACGGTCGACCGCATTATGCTCTGGCCGCTGGGCGGCGTCGCCTATGTCAATCCGCCGCAGCGTCCCGCCGCCACGCTCTGGAGCCTCGCCGCCGGGCCCTTGGTCAACGTCGCTCTTTTGCCCGTCTTCGGAGCCGCCTTTCTCGCGGCAGGCGCGCTCGGTTGGGCCAATTCCATGCCCAACGCCTACACCTTGCTCGGCTGGATACTGTGGATCGACGTCATCCTGCTCGTTTTCAACATTCTGCCCATCTATCCGCTCGATGGTGGCCAGATTCTTCGCTCCCTGCTTTGGTTTTTCATGGGGCGCGCCCGCAGCCTCTATGTCGCCACGATTCTTGGATTTGTCGGCGCCGCAGGCCTCGTCTGCCTTGCCTTGTGGATGCACTCCACCTGGTCCTTGCTCATCGCCGGCTATATGCTTCTCAGTTGCTGGGGTGGATTCAAGAGCGCCCGGACCATGATCCTTCTCGAAAAGCTTCCGCGGCGCGAGGGCTTTGCCTGCCCGTCCTGCGGAGTTCACCCGCCCGTGGGCCCTCTCTGGAAATGCGCGCAGTGCAGCCGAAACTTCGACACGTTCGAATCAGCGGCTGTTTGTCCCTATTGTGGAGCTCAGTTCCCCAACACCATGTGCGGCGAGTGCCAAAAGACGCATCCCATCAGCGAGTGGGCGACCGGGGAAAGCGCAAGCCACACCCAAGCAAGCGTCGCCTCTATCGCGAATCGCTAAGCCCGTCTCAATGTGTCGGATTCCGAAGTTGCGCGGCGCGCCCCATCACTGATTACTGACCACCGAACGCTAACCACTAACCATTAACCACTAACCACTAACGACTGCCTTCGTCTATTTCAGTCCCGTCAAAAACTCGCCCATCCGCCGCGTGCCCTCGTCAATGTTCTCTCTCGTCACGGGATACGAAATGCGGATGTGGTCACCCGTCCCGAACGCCTCGCCCGGCACCGTCACAACATGGCCCTCGTGCAGTAGCCGCGTGGCCAGTTCCGTCGCCGTGCGAATGCCGCCCTTGCCCAGGTACGCCGAGATATTCGGGTACACGTAGAACGCGCCCTCCGGCTTGGTGCACGTCACGCCCGGAATCTTCTTGAGCGCAGCCAGCATATAGTCGCGCAGCTCAATAAACTCCGCGCGAAACTGCGCCACGCATTCCTGCGAGCCGCTCAGTGCCGCAATCGCTGCCTTCTGCACAAAGCTCGTCGCGTTCGAAGTCGACTGTGACTGCAGCTTGCTCAGGTTCGCCGCCACCGGCTTTGCCGCCAGCGCATATCCCGCGCGCCACCCCGTCATTGAGTACGTCTTCGACAGCGAGCCCAGAATCACAATGTGTTCCTTGGCCCACGTGAACGACCCGCCCGACACAGGCTTGCCCGCATAGTTGAGGTACACGTAGCACTCGTCCAGAAGCAGAAAAATCCCGCGGTCGTGCGCCAGGTGAACGATCCTCTCCAGATCCTGGGCTGAAACCACCGACCCCGCCGGATTCGACGGCGAATTCAGAATGATCGCCTTCGTCCGTGGCGTAATCGCCCGCTCGATTGCGTCGGCCGTGATGCGGAAGCTCTCCGCCTCGCTCGTCTCGAGGTACACCACCTTCCCGCCCGCATACTGAATGATGTCCTTGAAGCTCACCCAATAAGGAACCGGCAGAATCACCTCGTCGCCGTGGTCCACCAGCACCTGGATCGCGTTGAACAGCGCCAGCTTGCCGCCCGTGGTAAACACTGCCTCGTCGATCGAATAGTCCGTGCCGAAGTCGCACGCGTGCCGCTCCACAATGGCCTTGCGCACGTCGGGAATCCCCGGCACCACGGTATAGCGCGTGAAATTCGCCTCAATCGCGGCAATCGCGGCGTCCTTGATGTGCCGCGGAGTGGCAAAGTGAGGCTCGCCCGCCCCGAAATCCACCAGGTTCGCGCCCTGTGCGCGCAGTTTAGCCGCCTCGGCGGCCACAGCCATCGTCGCGGAAACTTCAATCCGGCCAATGCGGTCGGCAAACACTTTTGCTGGAGCTGTAACAGTCATATCTCTTCCATCTTGACAGATTTCGCAGTGCGCGCAAAGTTCAGCCTGTGGAATGTAGCGGGCGGGTTTGAAGGGTACGGGCTTCTCGGGTTGCGGAAAAACTGCTCCAGAGGAGCACGAAGTGTCAGGGCACGACTTCAGTCGTGCCGTAAATGCTGCAAATTGAATTCGGCTTTAGCCTTTGAGGTAGAGTCTTTTCAAATTGACCCACTGGCAAGGTTCAGGTTGTGGATAACGCGCTCTCAGTTGCCGCGCATTTACCCGCCGTTCTTGATCCGCGCGCGCAGTTTCTTCACCACGTTTGGCGGCACCAGCCCGCTGATGTCGCCGCCAAAGCTGAACACTTCCTTCACCATGCGCGAGCTCACAAACGAGTACCGCCCCGCCGGCTGCAGAAAGACCGTCTCAACCTCCGGCGCCAGTCGCCGGTTCATCAGCGCCATCTGGAACTCATGCTCATAGTCGGAGATGGCGCGAATCCCGCGCAGCACCGCCGACGCGCCGACCTCCCGCGCGAACGCGACCATCAGCCCGTCGAAGGTCGCCACTGAAACGTTCCCCAGCGGCCCCGTCACCTCTTCGAGCATCTCCACGCGTTCTTCCACGGTGAACAGCGGATTCTTCACCGGATTCACCAGGATCGCCACCGTCAGGTGGTCAAACAGCTTCGATCCGCGCTGGATCAGGTCCACGTGGCCGTTCGTCGGCGGGTCAAACGTCCCGGGATAGAGCGCTTTTACAGGCATTTGGGCTCCAAGGGGATTCTAGCAGCGGAAAAAGGACTGAATCGGCGTGTCGTGGTACCGGCTCAATTGCCTCTCAGAATATTTTGCCGTCGAGACCGGCGATTAAGGGAAGGCCCGGCACCTTGTGTTTTCTAAATTCGAAATCATTGGTGACAAACAGATCGGCCTTGAATTCAATCGCTGTCGCTGCATGGATCGCGTCAGCGGCCTTCAGTCTCGTTTGGGCCCGGACGGTACTGTATTTCTCCGCCGTGTCGGCCGTAAACGGCAGCAACTCGATTTCGCCCCCGCGCATGAAGTCCCGGATCGCAGAGCAAACGGCTCCGTCCCTAATCATCTTCGGCTTGACAAGGACCTCCCCAAGAGTGAAGACACTGGTGCAGATCGTGTCACCGTGGCTCATGAACGCCTCGTATGCCTCTCGCGTCCTCTGCCCAAAAACAGGATTTCCCTCCAGGATGTAGGCGAACAGCACGGTATCCCAATAAACCCTGCTCATTCGGCCTGTCCTTTCACACTGCTCGAATCATCGGGCGAATCGTCAGGATTGATCGATCCGAAATTTTCGCGCTGCGAGCGAATGAATGCCTCGGCCCCACCCGCTTCACGGTACATGTCCGCGCAGATTCCATAAAGGGCCAGGAGCCCACCTCCTTTTGGAGCTGCTTCTGTAACTTGTGAGATCCCATCAGCTCCGTTCAAAACACGGTAGGTAAACTGCCACGTTGTGCTCGGTCCACCGGAAGGGGGGCCGCCGGTCTTTTCAACCAACTCCACGCCTGCCTCCCGCTGAAATTCCTTCGAAAGCAAAGTCGAAAACACAGACGGCGTTCTGTTTGTCCATCCCAGTTCTTTCTGCACGTTTCCGATCCTCACTTGAATCGTCTTCTCGCCTTTCAGTCGCGCAGGCCTCACGTAGGTTGCAATCACATGTGTCTTGGTCCGGTCCGTCGGTTTCATTATGTAGCCTTTCATGAAACATTCATAACTATACATACATGATTACAGAGAGTCAAGAGAAGGCCTTCGGTCGCTCGTTCGCGAAGTCAAGCCCCGGTCGCATCTCAATCCATCGCATCCCCTTGATTCCACGTCAATTAATTTTTTTCGCCAACTTTACCGGTTATTTCTGCGAATTCTCCATACTTGTAATCAATGGTTGGAGTATCGGATAGGGCGGCGTGGCATTTGTAGTGCCGAGTGACGACGGCAACTTCGCGCCGCCCCTTTTTTCCCGTTCATTCAACCTCTTGATCGCACGCCCTCGCGGCGTCAAAAAGGAGTTTTAGAAATGGCACAATCCGAAGAGCTCAAAACCGCTGGAACTGACGAACTCGAGGGCGACGACCCCCGTCGTCCCAGCGAGAACCCTGCTGTCGCATGCTGCATCCGCGCTTGGCATCGCGCCCAGAGGAAGGAAAGCGCTGCGGGCGGCAGCGACTACAAATCCTCGTGTGCGGGCAATATCGCCTACCTTCGCGCCATCCCTTCTCTCGCCGGCTACGAAAACATCCGCGACTTCATCGCTTGCGTCACCTTCGCCGCGATCACTGAAGTGATTCGCCACAAAGATGCCGATCACCTCCTCGCAGCCGCGAAAATCGCTCTCGCAGCCCTCCGCCAGGAGCCGACACCCGTCGAATCAAGCGAAAAATAATTCAGATTTTTTACGCACTTTTTAATGGAATTTTGCCTCTAACTAATTCGGAATCAACAAAACGACTGAAAAGTCGTGTTCAAAAACGTACGAAAACGTACTTGAATTTCGTACCCGGCTGGCCCTTCCGCTTTACACAGGAGATCTCTGCCCCCCCCGCCTCTCCGCCAAACCGGCTGCCGCCTTCCGCGGCGAAATCGCTCCTCCTTTACCCGCGCACGCGACGCGCCTATGATGTTGGCAATTCATCATGCTCGACATTGAATCCCTTCTAACCCGCTGGCAATCCGCCGGCGTCCTCGATGCGACGACCGCTTCCCGCATCCGCGCCCACGAGGCCCAGTCCACGTCCGCCGCTCCTGCAGGGCTGAATTGGCAGGGCGTCACCGCCCTCATCCTCGGAGCAATCCTGCTCGCCTGCGGCGTCGTCCTCTTTGTCTCCGCCCACTGGGACCAGCTCGGTCCGGTCGCGCGCTACACGCTGGTCATCGCCATGGTCGCCGTCTTCCACATCGCAGGCGGCTTCGCGCGGCCCAGCTTCCACGGCCTCTCCACTGCGCTCCACGCCGTCGGCACCGTGGCCACCGGCGCTGCCATCGCCCTCGTCGGCCAGATCTTCAACATTCAGGAGCACTGGCCCGCCGCCATTCTGCTCTGGGCGCTCGCCGCTCTCGCTGGCTGGGCGCTCCTTCGCGATCAGGCGCAACAAATCCTCGCGCTGCTCCTCATCCCTGCCTGGATCTTTTGCGAGCTCGCCTTCCGCATCGGCGACCACATCGGCGACAGCGTCTACATGGGTCGCCTTTATTTCATCTGGGCCATCCTCTACATCACGTTCTTCGTTGGCTCCAAACGTAAGGCCGTTCAGGGAATCCTCTTTGCCGTGGGCCTCATCGGCGCTGTCGTTGGTGTCGTCGCCATGCTGGCAGGCTGGGTCTCGTTCTCGAGCTATCAGAGCTTCATTCCCTTCAGCACGCGCGTATGGGCCTGGATCGCGATCGCCGCCATCCCGCTCGTCATCGCCGCATTTCACGGGCACAAAGGCCTCGTTCCCATAGCCGCCGCCATCGCCTTCTGCTTGGCGCTGCCCTGGTGCTACCACACCTGGACCGAGACCCTTTCCTACGGCGGCGGAATCAAGGCGACCTATGTTCGTACCGACCCTAATCTGTGGGCCCACGTGCTCGTGGCCGCATTCGCAGTCCTGCTTTGCTGGTGGGGCGTGCGGCTCGTATCGCGCGCGCTGGTCAACCTCGGCATTGTTGGCTTCGCCGCTGCCGTTGTTTGGTTCTATTTCAGCGACATCATGAACGAGCTCAATCGCTCGCTCGGCCTGATCGGCCTGGGAATTCTCTTCCTTGCCGGCGGCTGGGCGCTCGAAAAGATGCGCCGCCGCATCCTCGCGCGCATGGCGTCGCCGAAATCGCCAGCGTCGGCTGCCGCTGCAGCCGACGTCGAAGGCGGTGCGCAATGAAGATTGGTCGCTTCACCCTCTCCGGCGTTTCCATCGCGCTGCTCGTCTTCCAGTTGCTCGTCGTCTCGTCCATCGCGGGCAAATATCTCTGGCAGCGCTGGCGTTGCCCGAGCGTCTGGACCCGCGCCGCGGCCATCGACCCGAGCCTGCCCATGCGCGGCCGCTACCTCTCGCTCCAGCTCACCGTCGACGGCTGCCAAAGCACGCTGCCCTCCGCCAAGCTCGCTACCTTTCCTCGTGACGTGAATGGTGCAGTCAAGCCCGGCCCGTATGTTCTGCGCCCGCAGCCCGTCACCTTCCGCGCCAACCTGAAAGTCGAAAACAACAAACTCGTCGCCGTGCGCCCCGAAGGTCAAGACATCGGCGGCCAGGAGGATCCCGCGGCTGGCCAGGAGATCTCCGCCATGCCCAGCGCGCCCTGCGGCCAGATGACCCTGACCGACGGTGTCGACTTCTACATTCCCGGCACCGCGAAGAGTCCGCTTCCGCTCGAGCCCGGCCAGGAGTTGTGGATCGAAGTCACCGTCCCGCCAACGGGCCCGCCGCGCCCCATCCAGCTCGCGCTCAAAGACAATGGCGCCTGGAAGCCGCTGGCATTTCAATAAATTGTCTGAAGTTTGAGCGCCGCTCGAATTTCCCGGCGCTTCCGCGAAGCCTCACGCCTCTTCGGCCTTGCTCAGATCGACCAGCCCCTCCGGCAGCGCCATCTCCACGCGCTTCGCCTCGAGATCGATCTTTCGCAAATAGCTCTTCGCAAACGGAACCAGCACTTCGCCCTTCGCGCCGCGCACCACCAGCAGCGGCGCAGCTCCCCCGCTTCGGTCCACGGTCTCGATCTCGCCCACGGGAACAGGCTTCCCACCGGCCACATCTACGAGCGTGCAGCCGACGAGGTCGCTCACGTAGACCGCGTCTTCGCTCAGCTCCGCCCGCTCCGCCTGCGGAATCGCTACCGTGAGTCCGGCCAGCTTCTCTGCGTCCGAAATCGAATTGACGCCGGCAAAGTGCAGCACTGCGCCGCCCTTGTGCAGCCAATGATTCGCGAGCTCCACCTGCCGCGGCGTCTGCGCAGCAGGCCGCGCGCCGGCCGACGCAGAGACGTCCCCAGCGAGCAGCCAAACCTGCCGCCGTTCAGCAAACTTGTCAGGAAAGTCAGTCAGAATCTCGGCGAAGACCTCGCCTTTGCGGCCTTGCGGACGGCGAATCCGCGCCAGCCAAACCCACGCTGCGGGCGCTTCCGGCACGGCTACCTCCGGCTCCGGAATCGAGCGGCGGGGACAAAAGTCACCCTAACCCTCGTCGTCCTCTTCCAGAATGTCGAGCGTGTAGCGGTGGTGCAGCTTCATGCTCACCGCGCCCAGGATGGTGCGCACCGAGCGCGCCGTGCGCCCTTGCTTGCCGATCACCTTGCCCACGTCCAGCGGAGCCACGCGGAGCTTGAGAACAGTATTCTCATCGCGGTTCACGGCTTCCACTTCCACTGCGGCCGGCTCATCCACCAGAGCCCGCGCAATCTCGCGGACCAGTTCGTCTACTTGCACCATATCGACTTGGGTCATGATCTTGCCTTTGACCTCTTGCGTTGGGGTTTTGGTGATATTGGATCTGTGCGCGAATAGTAACACTTGAAACCCGCTGCGAGCAACGACTTGCAATCAGGCCTGCCGCGCCCCGTCCCGAGTCCCGTCCCGCTCAGGCGGGCAAATCAGGCTGCCGCCGGGTCCGTAACCTGGGTCGCTGCCTCGACCGCGGGCTCTGCCGCCGCGGTCACCGGGTGTTTGGCCACGAGCTTTGCCAGAATTGGTGAAAGCGTCGCGCCCTTGCTGCGCCAGTATGCGATCCGCTCGTGCTTCAGGTCGACGTTGGCCGGGTTCGTGCGAGGATTGTACGTGCCGACAACCTCGATGGAGCGGCCATTGCGGGCGCGGTCCTTCTCAATCACGACAATGCGGTAGTAGGGCTGTTTACGGGCGCCGAAACGCGCCAAACGGATCATAACCACGATGAATCATTTCCTTTCGACTTTCTGAGCTTGAGTGAGCCTGAACTTGAGTGAGCCTGAACCTGAGTGAAATGGTCAGGAGAGTTTCCCCGGCCTGCTCCGGTTCTGCATTCACCCGCCAGGCGAGCAACGCACAGGCGGTCCGGCACGACAACGGCCACGCAGATGCGCCCGGCCGCACACATCACAACACCTGAGTATCGCCGAAACAGGGCAATTCAGGCAAATCCGCGCTCCCTGGCCGGCAAGTCGCTGAACCGCCGCAACATTCTCCACTCCCGCAACCGGAGCATGCGTGGCGCTCGCTTATGATGGCAGAACCGGCTCCCCGCTTTGGCCATTTGCGAAATCGGAAAACTGGTGCCGGAACGAAGATCATGAATCGCGAGTATCACAAATGCCGTTCCGCCCGGTTGGGCCGCGAGATGGAACTGCTTGTCTTTGGCCACGCGGGCCTGCCCGCGCTGGTCTTTCCCACCTCCGGCGGCCGCTTTTACGAGTTTGAAGACCGAGGCATGATCGCGGCTTTCGCGGCCAAACTCGACGCCGGGCGGCTACAGTTCTTCTGCGTCGACTCAGTGAATGACGAAAGCTGGTACAACCGCAAAGCGCCGCCGGGCCAGCGTATCGCGCGCCACATGCAATATGAGGAGCACGTTTTGAGCGAAATCGTTCCGTTCATCCGGCAGAAGAACCACGACCCGCGCCTTCTCGCGCTTGGATGCAGTCTCGGCGGCTATCACGCGGTCAACATCGCCCTGCGCCACCCGGAGATCTTCACTGGATTTGTCTCGCTGTCGGGTACCTTTGACCTCACCGGCTTTCTCGACGGCTATTACGACAACGATTGCTACTTCCATCTGCCCACCCACTATCTGCCCCGGCTCACCGATCCGTGGTTTCTCGACCGCTTCCGCCGCAACAAATATGTGCTCGCCACCGGTTGGGACGACCAATGCCTGGGCCAGAATCAGGAGCTCGATCGCATTTTGAATGACAAAGGAATCCCGCACCAGATTGACATCTGGGATTCGCCGCATTCGCACGACTGGCCGGCCTGGCAACGAATGGCGCACCAGTATCTGTGATCGTGAACCGTGATTGCCGATGTGTGATTTTCAGGAAGACTTTTTGAGAGAGGAGTTTCGATGAGCTCACTGAATCCGTACGACAGTTTCCTTGACGGCCGGCCGATCGATGCGATTCTGGCCTCATCCGCCGATGCCATCGCCGAGTGTCTCAAGGTGATCGGCCCAGGCCGCCTTAACCTGCCGCCCGCGCCCGGCAAATGGAGCGCGGCAGAAATCGTATGCCACCTCGCCGATTGCGAGATTGTCTTCGCATTCCGGCTCAGCCAGACTCTCGCCGAGGATGGGCCGACCATCCAGCCCTTCGACCAAGACAAGTGGGCCGCGCGCTACTCCGGCATTCCGGCTGCCGAAGCGCTCGCGGCCTTCTCTGCGCTGCGCAAATGGAATTTGCGATTGATTCGTGACGCCCTGCCCGGTGCGGCGAGCCGAACCATGACGCATCCCGAGCGTGGAACCATGACCTTTCAAGCGGTCGTCGAAACCATGGCCGGTCACGACCTGAATCACCTCGGCCAGTTGCGCTGGATCGCAGCGCAGCCCGCATGATCAATCGGCCGCCGCCAGTTCACTCGCTCGCGGGCTCGCCACTTTCTTCAGCAGCCAGGCCATGTTCTGTCCCAATGTCTTCATGGTCTGGATGCCCTCCTGGTCCCGCTCCACATCGCCGGGCGCGAGGCCGACGCCGATGTTCCAATACGACGAGCCGGGCACGATCATCTCGCTGATCAGGAAGAGATGATTCAGCGCGTCGAATGCGTGGATGGCGCCGGCGCGGCGGACAGCCACCACCGCTGCGCCCACCTTGCGCCGGAACATGCCGCCGTTTGCCTTCGACACCAGGCAGGCGCGGTCCATCAGCGCTTTGATCTCCGGTGATACATCGGCAACATACGTTGGTGAGCCGAGCAGAATGCCGTCCGCCTGCTCCATCTTTTCAATGTAGACGTTGCCCATGTCGCCTTTCTGCCCGCAGCGGTGATCCTTGTTCTTCGAGCACTCGCGGCAAGACAGGCACCCGTGGATCTTGGCGCCGCTCATCTCAACCAGCTCGGTCTCGATGCCTTCCTTCTCCAGTTCCTTCAAAACGTACCTCAGCAGAATCGCCGTGTTTCCGCCCTTGCGGGCGCTTCCGTTAAAGGCAACAACTTTCAAGTGAGTCTCGTTCATCGATCGTTCTCCCTTACTTCTCTGGCGCGGCAGGCGTGCCGTTCAGAACTCTCCATTTTGCACTGTGGCTGCCATTGCCGCCGTCGCAGCCGTCACAGTTTTTGCGAGCGCGGAAGGGGTTGGGCATAGTCTGCTTGCAGTGTGACGTACACTGTTGCCGGGCACGCGAGCGGCTTGATCTAGGCTTGCCACGCTCCGCAAGGGGACCACTGCATGAAGAGGATCGGCGTGCTGTTCGGCGTGGAGAACAGTTTCCCCAGCGCGCTTGTCGAGCGAATCAATGCGCGAAATCCCGTCGGCATTCAGGCTGAATTTGTTCAAACGGGCGCGGTTCATCTCGATAAAAAATCGCACTACGCCGTCATTCTCGACCGCATCTCCCACGAGATTCCGTTCTATCGCGCGTTTCTGAAAAATGCCGCGCTGAACGGAACCGCGGTCATCAACAATCCCTTCTGGTGCGCGGCCGACGACAAGTTCTTCAACTACGCGCTGGCCGCGCGGCTGGGTGTAGCCGTGTCGCCCACCGTGCTGCTGCCGCACAAGGAGTATCCCAACGGAACCACCGCGAAGTCGCTGCGCAACCTGGAATTCCCACTCGATTGGGACGGCGTGTTTGCCGCCATCGGCGAGCATGGTTTCTTGAAGCCGATCCACGGCGGCGGCTGGCGCGATGTGCATGAGTTTCGCGGCCGCGAGGAGTTCTTTCGCGCCTACGACCAGTCGCGCGACTTGTGCATGGTGGTCCAGAAGGCCATCGAGTACACAGAGTATTTCCGATGCTTTGTCGCCGGGCCGAAGAAGGTTCGCATCATGCCTTACGATCCACGGCGGCCGCATGCCGAACGCTACCTGCGAGGCGCAACGCGACCCACGACGCTCCGCGCCAAACGGCTCTTCCGCCGCATGGAAGACGATGCCCTCAAACTCTGTCGCGCGCTTGGCTACGACTTGAACTCGGTGGAATTCGCGGTCGAAAACGGAATCCCCTATGCCATCGACTTCTTGAATCCAGTGCCCGACGCCGATGTGCATTCGGTCGGAGCGGCCAACTTCGAGTGGATTGTCGAACATGTTGCCGATCTCGCGATCGCTCGAGCCAACGCGTCATCGCGCTCTCACGCTTTGCGCTGGCCCGAGTTTTCGCGCGCCGCAAAGCCCGCCAATGCTCGTGTTGCGAAAGAGCGAATCTCGACAACGCCGGAGCGCAACACGCGCCGCCCAACCTGAGCGCATTTCGACGCGACCTCAAAATAGCTGGGCAAACGGAATTGAACAGTCGGCGTGGGAAAACTACGCGTTAGCGCGGACCAGCAGGCAGGTAATGTTGTCGTGGCCTCCGGCCTGATTGGCAGCGGCGACCAGGCGCGAGCAGAGACCCTCGAGCGGCAGGTCAAGCTGCAGCAGGGATTCGAGCAGCGAGTCGGAGAGCTCGCGGGTCAGGCCGTCTGTGCAGAGCAGAAAGAGGTCTCCGGGCTCACTCTCGAGCTCGAAAACGTCAGGCGTCACCAGGCTTTGCGTGCCGAGGGCGCGGGTGATCACGTTCTTGAGCGGCGAGCGAAGAGCTTCCTCCTCGCTCATCTGGCCCAGGCGCATCTGCTCCTCGACTAACGAGTGATCGAGGGTGATTTGTTCCAGCTTGGAATTGCGCAGGCGATAGCCGCGACTGTCGCCGACATTGAGCATCCAGGCGTGCCGCTCCTCCGCCAGCAGTGCCACCAGAGTCGTGCCCATGCCATTGAGCTTCTCGCTGCGCTGCGAGCGGGAGAAGATGGCTTCATTGGCGGCGGCGACGGCTTGCTCGGCATCGGTCGGCAGGGGATTCGCGCCGGGCCGGTTGGTGAGCAACTGCATCACCTCGGCAACGGCAACGGAACTGGCAACTTCACCAGCGGCAGCGCCGCCCATTCCATCGCACACCACATACACGCCGTGCTCGATGGAATAACCGAATGCATCCTCGTTGGAAGGGCGCTTGCGGCCGCGGTCGGTGAGCGCCGCAGCCGTATAGTGGACGACAGCCGTAGCCAAGAAAAACCCCCCGTCGCTCAGTGTACCTAAAAACGGGGCCGTAGTGACGTGGCGACAGTGGAAGACTAGGTACATGAGTCATCGTTCGCTGAGTCAGCCTGGCGGGACCGAATACACATAGCGCACTCTGGCCCGCGATCGGCTCCATGAACAGTGCGCGCCTTCATGGCTTCTTCACATTCGCGGCTCCATTATTGGCCGGATGCGCCAGCGGGAAGCGGCGTGGCCGGGGGAAGGTCGAAGACCTGGATGGCGCCTGCGTTGAGCAGCGCGACGCGGCGGCCGGAGGGTGAGATGGCCACGTTGCCGCCCGCGTCGAGGATGGGGCTGACCGGTGAGACCAGGACGATGTCGCCATTGGCGCCGTCGAAAACGGTCACAGACTGCTCCTTCACGTCGCTCGCATCCAGGGGTGCATAAGCGTAGATGGAGTGCGTGGCGTCGAGAGTCTCCCACGCCAGGCGTGAGCCGTTGGCCGCGACGGCGAGTTGCGGCCACACCTCGGTTGCTGGCGCCTGCGACTTCCAGAGGGTTCGGCCGCCGGTGGTCATGGCCACAAGATTGTTCCCGCCCGATGGGCCGCAACCGGTAGCGAGAACCTCCTGTTCCGTGAGAAATTCGTCGTCAGGCTCGCAGGTAGATTCAACGTGGCCCAGCATCTTACTGCCGCCGGTGAAGTAGCTGAGGTTCAGCACCCACTCTGTTCCGCGGCTGCGCAGATTCTCCAGGTAGCCTACGGAGTTGATGGGCAAATGGACGGCGGTCCGGACACGGCTGACCAGCATTACCTCGCCGGAGTCGCGCCGCAGAATGCGGACCACCAGATTGGGGTGGTCAATGCTGTCGGAGGAATCCTGGTCTGTGGTGACGGTGGCCGATGCGGTCGATGTGCTGGAGATTGCTCCGGAATCCGCAGCCTTCTTCTCTGGCTCGCGGGAGTTGGTGACCAGGAAATGCTGCCCGGGATCGACTTCAAGCCAGAGCAGCGAACCGGGGAAGTCGAGGTAAGGCTTGAGCGTGAGTGTGGCGTCGCCTTCGAACAGGTTGTTGCGGTCGCGCAGCAGAAAATGGCCATTCTTGAGCGGCCACAGGTAGCGCACGCGGTCGTGAACCGTCCACATCGCCTCTGTTTCAACCGTTCCTTTGGGCAGCGTGAGCACGACGGCGCGAATCTGACGTTCGACGCCCTCCTCGCTGTTTTCCACATCGCGATGAAGCAAGCCGGGCACGCGGAAAGTGAAGAGCAGCCGGTTTTCGTCGAGAAAATCGAGCGAAGCCATCGAATTCCGTGCGCCCAAATAGCCGGGGCTGGGCGCAGTGAAGCCCAGGGGCTCAATGGGAACGGTCAGCGTGGGTGGGATCGAAGGTTTATCGGGAAAGCGGTCGGTGAGGAAGCGCTCTTTGACCGCAGGCGAGGATCGGGGCTCGGGCGCCGGTTCATTGCTCGTGGGAGCGGTTGTCATTGGCGTCGGTGCGGGTGGAATCTGTTGCTGCGCGGCGGAAGGGACCAGCGCGAACGCGGCCACCAGCGCAAATGTCAGCACCGCGCGGGCGAATAAAGGACCGCGCCCATGACCTAACCGCACGTTTCTGAGCGAGCCCACCATCGATGTGTATTCTCGCCGATGCGGCCATGGCCTTGGAAGCGCTCAGGCCTTGGAAGTGCTCGCAGTCGAAGCATTCCTGAATCGTCACGCGGATGCGATGGCTGGCCGGCTGCTGCGTGCCGGAGCGCGGAACCCGGCTCCCGCTGCATGTGCGACAGTAAATGAGAGATGGCAGAGCGCACGACGGCCGGACGAAACTTAGTCGCGGGAACAAGCGGCAGCTTCAGATTTGCGGGATACTGCGCGTGTGCCTTGGCCGGAACTCTTTGGGGCACAGGCTTCTACTGGGGCAGGCTCGCTCTCAACGAAATGAATGTGGAGCACATGGTGCTCTACCGCTTTCTGTTTGCCTGTGTGGGCATGGCGCCAGTCATGATTACGCAACGCGTGCGCCTCACTGCCAGTGAATTGCGGACACTCCTGCTGGCTGCACTCTTCGGCATTCCCATCCAGTTCACGCTGCAGTTTCATGGCCTGGCGCTCACCACGGTCAGCCACGCTTCACTGATGGTGGGCGCGATGCCGGTGCTTCTCGCCGTGTCGGCCGTGCTGTTTGCCGGCGAGCATTTGGATGGTTTGAGTTGGCTGGCCCTGTGCGGATCCACCGCGGGCGCGGCGATGGTGGTTTTGGGCGGCAACCACGCCACCACTGGCCGCGAGACGCCGACGCTTGCCGGTGATCTGCTGGTGATTGTCTCTCTCATTTCGGCGCTGGCCTGGATTCTACTCAGCAAGAAACTGATGCAGACGCACAGTCCTCCCGTCGTCACCGCGTACACCATCTATTCCGGAACGGCGATGCTGATGATCTGGATGGCCGGTTCGCGGCTGCTCGCTTTTGCGATGCATAAGAAAGTGGAGCCGATGCCATTCGCTCACATCAGCACGACGGCCTGGTTGGCGCTGGCGATCAGTGGACTCCTTTGCACAGCCACGACCACGTTGCTGTGGAACTGGGGCATCCATCACGTGCCGGCCTCGCGCGCGGGTGTATTCCTCAACATCGAGCCGGCGCTCGGCTCAGTTCTGGGCGTTGAGCTGCTGGGCGAAAAGCTGGGTCCGTATGCGTGGCTTGGTGGCGCGTTGATTCTGGTTGGCGCGATCACCCTGACCACGCGTGGACACGAGCCGCCGGTCATCCTGGAATAGCTGCAGGGGCTTGCATTAGCATCGGGGTCATGGATGGGCCCGCAGAGCCGCCGCAAGCGCAGGAGGAATCCGTTTCCGCGCCAAGCAAACGGCGCGACTGGATGGAGATCGGCGTCGCCTATGCGCTGATCCTGGCGGTGGAGTGGACGCCGCGCCCGTGGCAGCAATTGCTTTGGTTAGTGGCCGCCGCAGTGGTGGTCTTCATCCTCTTCAGGTCGTTCGATGGCTGGGCCGCGCTCGGGCTCCGCGTGGCGAACTTCGGCCGTTCATTGTGGATCGTAGGCGCTGCGCTGGTGCTGGCGGGCTTGGCAATTGGGTGCGCAGCCAGAATGCATACGTTGTTGGTGGTGGACGGCCCGTGGGCGCTTCCCGAGACTTTCGGCGCGTATGCCCTATGGACCGGCGTCCAGCAATTTCTGCTCCAGGGCTTCTTTCTGTTGCGCTTGCTGCGCGTGATGCCGAGGCCGTGGCAGGCAGTGCTGGCAGCGGCTTTGCTCTTCGCGGCAGCCCATGTACCCAATCCTTTCCTCATACCGGCGACGTTGATCTGGGGCTTCGTGGCGTGCCTTCTGTTTCTGCGTTACCGCAACCTTTATCCGCTCATGATGGCGCACGCGATCCTCGGGATCACTGTGGCCATCACCGTTCCCGGGCCCGTGGTGCATAACATGCGCGTCGGACTAGCGTACTTGACCTACTATCCGCACATGCATGCTCCTCATATGCATTTGCTATCGCAACCATAGCGACCAGATGGCATCGACCGTGGCGTGGGTAACGGCCGATGCTCCAACGCGGCGTTGTTGGCGCCATGCACGCCCGTAGAAAATTCCCGCGAGCGCTGCCAGCAAAACATAGCGCCAGTTGAAGCTCGTGGTGCGCTTGTTGAAATGAGCCAGGCCGAAGAGGCAGGCTGTAACGAACAGTGCGCCGTAGCGGCCTATTCGTTTTTCAAGCAGGTTCTGCAGCCAGCCGCGGAAAAATAGCTCCTCGGGAACCGCAACAAAGAAGAAAGTGAAGAACCAGGCGATCGCCATGGCCCCGACGCCCGGCCAGATCCTGTGGATGTGCAGGAAGCCAAGCCACAAACCAAGCGCCAGAGCGATCGGCGTATAAATGGCGGCCTCGCGCAACCCGATCCCGAGGTCTTTGTAGCGCAGGCGCAGGTCGAAGCCCGTTCCATCAAGATGCCGTATGAGGACGAAACCGTAGATTCCCGCGTCGAGAAGAAGAATCTTGTTGAAGGTTGCCAGATGCGCCGGCCACGCGCCTTCAAACCAGCGCAGATCGACGGCCAGGCCCAGCGCGGCGAGAACCAAAAAGTCGCGCCAGTTGCCATGTTGATCGGGATCGGTGCGCGTCGCCTGCCAGAGCAATGTTGCTGCGGCGACAGGCAACAAGGCGTACAAGGCAAACCATTGCGCGCGAAAGGTCCCCGAGCCACACGCAACCAGCAGATACGGGACACACAAGACCGCCGGAGAAGCGAGCTGCGCCCAAACCGGGAGCCTGCGCACGCGGGTGCCAATGGCCTCGGGAAAGAACGCTACCGCCAGGAACGGGGCCAGCGTGAGCAGCGCGGCGATCAGGTTGGCGGGAGTGAACATTTACGGTACATCCATTGTGCTCCTGACCGCAGACCCGCAGCGGCCCGCGAAACCTTAGTCACCTGTCAGCAGGATTCGGTGGTCATGCCGCCGCCCATTGCGCCGATACCTCCATTGGTCATTCATGGAGGCTCATTTGACTCTTCTCACTTGGAACCACGCTTGCGTGGTAGGCGTTCGTGCCATGGACGATCAGCACGGCGTCCTCATGGACGCCATCAACGAGCTCCGCCTGGCGCTGGTGCGCGGCTCCGGCCATGAAAGGATCTGCGAACTCCTCGACCAGTTCATCGAATTCACCCGCATGCACTTCTGGAGCGAGGAGCAATTGATGGAGCAGACCGGGTTTGCAGGCCTGGATGAGCACCGCGCGGAACACCATCGAATGCTGGCCGAGATCCTGCAGGCGGCGCACCGGCTGCAATACGGCGAGACGCTGCATCTGCGTCCCTTGTTGTGCCAACTGCACGATGGGTTTCTCGAGCACATCGAACAGGTGGACCAGGAGTACGGTCCGTGGCTTCGCGAGCGCGGAATCTGCTAAAGCCCCGGCGAACTGATTTTGATTCTTGAAATTTGGGCGGCGCACGATCCCCGATCTTGAAAACGGGTTCGCCACCCGAAGATTTTCGCTCAACTTTCCGGCTCCGCTTCCGATAACCAGAGTGGAGGCATATGCCTGCAGGGGGAAAGACATGGCGCTTTTAGCGTGGGATAACAATCGCTATTCCGTAGGGGTCAAATCCATCGACGGTCAGCACAGTGTCCTTTTTGGGCTGATCAACGATCTTCACGAAGCCATGATTGCAGGTCAAGCGAAAATCCTCACCGGACCATTGCTTCACAAGCTCGTGGACTACACAAAAACCCACTTCGCCGCGGAAGAAAAGATAATGGCGGCCGCGAAGTACCCCGGGCTGCCGGAACACCAACTTAAACACCAGGCCCTCATCAAACAGGTCGGGGATTTCACCTCCCGGTTCGAAAAGGGGGAAATCGTGCTGAACCTCGAGCTGATGAGCTTTCTGCGCGACTGGCTCACCAACCATATTCAGAAAGTGGACCATCAGTATGGACCCTGGTTAAACGAGCACGGCGTGCATTAAGAGCTTCCTCGAATCTTCGGCCAGGCAGATCGAAGTTCATCCATACCGGAATGATTCCTGATCCTGCGGTCATTCATTCGATCGGCAAAGGGCTGAATGAGGAGGCGTGTTATGGAAGGGACAAGTCACGGCGGCGATTTGGGCATACGGTGATCGATCGCGATCACCAGTTCATCTCCGAGCTTTTGCTGGAGATCAACTTCAACGCGGCAAAGGAGGGGGATCCGAGCCGGCAGATCCGCCGCCTGAAGGAGCTTGCGCATTTGGCGCGCTCCCACTTCCTGCTGGAAGAGGGGATGATGACGGCTGCGCGGTATCCAGGCCTGGGAGTACACACTCTGCGGCACGAGTGGATGATCGAGCAGATCAGGCGGCCGGCCGCGTACTGGAGCGGGCAGAGGAACGCGATGACGCGAGAGCCGATGGGGCTCCTCTGGGAGTCGCACACCGCGCACATGGACTGCGAGGACCGGGCATTCGGGCTTTGGCTGGACGGGTTTGAAGGCGAGGGCGCGAGATGATGAACCAGGAAGAGCGGGTCCCCAGCGACTAGGTCTCGAATGATAATTGCGTCGTCGCCCACACCGCCGCGGACGGCTTTGGTTCAGACGCAAGCTCATAAACAAGTCGCTCCAGCACCAGCCGTTTGTCGGGCGGCGAAGAGCGCAATTCGAGATCGGCGCGGGCCACAAGGCGGAGCGCGCGAGTAAGCTCGCGGCGGCTTTTGTAACGGCGAGCCTGGCGGATCAGATCGTCGGCGGCGAAAGGCGGCATGCGGAAGCCTTGCCACAGCGCCTGCCAAATGGCGCGCGAGTCGCGCACATTCTTTTCGAGAATCACCAGCATCTGGCGGAAGGTGCGGGCCAGCATGTAGAGATGGCCGATCGCTGCGTCCTCCCCGGCGTCGGAGCTGTTCAGCAGGCCCTGCAGCAGCGCCAGCGCGCGCACGCGGTCGTGGGCGCTGATGGCGTCGGTCAGCTCGTAAAGTGTGCGCTGCTTGGCGCTGAGCACCATGGTTTCCACGTCGCCCAGGGTAATTCGACCGCGTCCCGAAGTATAGAGCAGCAGCTTCTCCAGTTCCGACGAAACCAGCATCATGTCCGCGCCGAGTGCGTCCACCAGCTCGCGCGCGGCGTTAGGCTCAAGGCGCAGACCCGATTCCTGCGCTTTGGCCGTGGCCCATCGCATGGCGTCTTCCTCGCTCACGCGCGCCAGCTCCACCATGCCGCAATGCGCGCCGAGCGTCTCGGTCAGGCGCTCAAACCGGTTCTTGTCGTCAAGCTCCATGCGGCGCGTGTCTGCGGGAATCCGCAAAAAGTCGGCGATGAACAGCAGCATCGCCTGCGGATTCGGCGATTTGAAGTAACGGTCGAGCGCGGCGAATTCGTCCTTCTTGGCGCCCCGCGTGTAAAGTTGCCGCACGTTGCGAACGAAGATCACCTGGAAAGGAGCCATCAATGAGGGCGTTTGCGCGCGATCCAGCACTTCGAAGATCGAGGTTGATGTCAGATCGAGATCGGAGAGGCAGAAGTCGCGAAGCTCGGGCGGCACGAAGGCTTTGAGCACTGCTGCCCGGCAGCGGTCGAGGAGGAAGATTTCGTCGCCGGCCAGCACGTAGCCCGGCCGCAGCTTGCCCGTGCCCGCCTCGGCAGCTTCAATCTCCGCGACGAAGCGGCCCACGGAGCTGAAACCGGCTCCCCAGCGTAAGCCGCTCAAAGCTCACGCTCCATTTCCGCGCGCTTGCACGCCGCATCCGCCATGCGGCTACAGAATACAGGCCTTTGCGGCCTGTTACCAGCGCGGAAATCACGTCCGGAATCAAAAAGATGAGTGGTTGGAGGGAGTTTTCAGAATCCTTCGAGCACGTCGGCCACAAGCTGGCGCGCAAACTGGCTGGACAGCCGCTGAATCGCAGCCGGGTCTTCCTGGATGAACGTGGGCAGGTTGGTGGAGGACTGGTACTGCTCGCGGAAGACATAGTTGGCGTTCTGATAGAGGATTCTGCCGTCATGCGCGGTGAGTGTGACGGCCGCCACGATGGTGATGACGAAGCTCGATGACTGCTGCGTGGCGGCGTTGTAGGTGAGCGGCGTCGTGGTCTGTTTCAGAATCGTACCGTGCAGCACCGCGTCGGCGTCGTCGCCGCTATCGGATGTGACGCGGAAGCGTGTGCGCGCGCTGAACTCGCGGATCACGGCCTCGGTCAGCGCCTGTTCGGTGCCGCTCGCCTCGGTGCGCGTGGCGAAAACGGGCACGGCGAGCGTTTTGATATCGGGAGGCAGATGCGTGGCTGCGCCCAGCGTGTGATATCCGCATCCGCTCAGGCTCAGCAGGCAGAACGCGGCCGAGAGAGCAGCGACGGGCAGGAATGCTGGCGGACGCATGTCGCCATTCTATCTCGCGACCATTCTGTCTCACGAAATGATGGCGCCGGCCCCGCCGTCGCCTGAACACGTGCGGCGGCGAGCCTGGCTGGTCTCGGAGTGAGCAGTTTGAGGCCGACCGCGTATGCTGAGGTCCATGAGCTGGACGACGAATTGGATGGGAAGCTGGATTGGGTGGGCGCTGCTTTCCGCCGCATTTGCGGCAGCCACTGCGCTGCTCGCCAAAGTGGGAGTCGCACACGTTGACTCGAACCTGGCCACGGCGCTACGCACCAGCGTGGTCCTGGTGTTCGCGTGGGGCATTGTGCTCGTGCTGGGCAAGCACGGAGAAATCCGCTCACTCGACCGGCGCACTTTGCTGTTCCTCGCGCTGTCGGGATTGGCGACCGGACTGTCGTGGCTGTGTTACTTCCGCGCGCTTCAGCTTGGACCGGCTTCCCGCGTCGCTCCGTTGGACAAGCTCAGCGTGCCGCTGGTGATGGTGTTCGCCTGGCTGCTGCTCGGCGAAAAACTGAACGCCGCTGCGCTCATCGGCGGCGTGCTGATCACTGCTGGGGCGTTGGTGATGGTGCTTGGGTAACAGGGACCAAAGGCACCAAGGGAACAAGCAACGAGTGAAGAAGTGAATGAGTGAAGAAGGGATCAGGGAACAGGGAACACGGAACAGGGAGAAGCAGCTTCATTGCCGTTCGCTAACCAATAACCGCCGGTTACTAACCACCGTCCTCTAACCACGGTTCACTGAAACCTGACCCCTGAAACCTGACCCCTGTCTTTGTCGTCCTTATACTGGAACGAATGAAATTGTCGGAAAAAGACCGAGATGCGCGGAACGTCGAGGCGCGACCCGACGGAGCGCGAGCCATTGCGCCGCGCCGCATCGTCCTTACCGGATTCATGGGCTCGGGAAAAACCACTGTTGGTCCGCTGGTGGCCGAGCGGCTGGGCTGGACTTTCGTCGACGTGGACGACGTAATCGCGGCCGAAGCCGGCGCGACGATTCCCGAGATCTTCAAGCGCGAAGGCGAAACGGAGTTCCGCACGCGAGAGCGGACGGCCATTGCACGATTCCTCGGCGACGCGAAGCTCGCCGGCGGCGACGGGCTGGTGTTGGCGCTTGGCGGCGGAGCCATCGAGGATGCGGCGAGTCGCGAGCTCCTTTTGACCGCGCCCGAGACGCTGTTGGTTCACCTTGAGGTCGACCTCGAGACCGCGCTCGAGCGGTGCCGCGGCACGGAGCTTCTGCGGCCCGTTCTGGCCGATCATGCAAACCTTGCAACACGTTATGAGCGTCGCCTGCCGCTCTACCGCACCGCGCACGTCTCCCTCAATGTTGACGCACTCACTCCAGAGCAGGTTGCAGAAGCGATTGTGCGCGCCGCCGCTCGCGAGTAGACGTTCTCTCTATGCCGCCTGCGTGGCCGGGTCATCACTCCTTCAACATGGCGCGGGAAGAGCAGACCGGAATTTGCGGAGACTCAGCTCCACAACAACTCAATCTAGGCGAAATGCTGCCAGCCCTGCGGCGTGAGGGGAATTGCGCCCTTCGATGTAAGCAGGACGATGGGTGAGGCAGAGGATTGCCCCATTCCTCTGCGCGCAGCCCCTTTGCCCGCGGCCCCTCCGGAACGAGTGACGATGCGGCCGATTTGCGTCACTGGGACGCCTTCAATGGAGCTAGGCATGCGGGCGGCGGGCGGCGCAGTGAAAAGGAGTTCGTAGTCTTCTCCGCCGTTGAGGGCCTGGGCCGGGGTTGCTCCGGGAGCGAAGGGGAGAGCGGCGGCGTCAAGCTCTGCGGCAACGCCGGATTCGGCGCAGAGGTGGGCGAGGTCGGTCGAGAGGCCGTCGCTCAAATCGATGGCGGCAGTGGCCATGGCGTTGCGCGCCAGCCAAAGGCCCTGCACCACGCGCGGCGTGGGATAAAGGTGCGGCATGAGCAGCTCCATGAAGCGCGGAGGAATATTCGGTGGCACGGACGACTTCGGGCGTGGTCGCGCGCGTTTGAGGGCTGCTGCGAGTATCGTGAGCTGTTGTAGGCCGACAGCGGCGGCGCCCAGGCTGCCGGTGACGTAGATGAGGTCGCCGGGGCGCGCGCCGGAGCGGAGAAGAGCCTCTCCCTGCGGGACCGCGCCGGTGAGGACAACGTCGGCGACAGCGAGAGTGGACTCGGAAAGGTCGCCGCCGGCGAGAGGGAGCTGATGAGCCTGCGCCAGAGAGAGAAAGCCGTCGAGGAAACGGTCGATCCAGGGGCCCTGTCGAGACGCGGCTCCCCGCGTCGCCGACGCGCTTTGCGGCGCACTCCGCGCTTTTGGTTTCTGCACGAGTTCCTGCGGCAGAGCCAGCGACAGAAACGCAGCCACGGGACGTGCGCCCATGGTGGCCAGATCGCTGAGTCCGCGAGCCAGGGCGCGGTGGCCGACGGATTCCGCAGGGTGCCAGTCGAGGCGGAAGTGGCGGCCGGCGATGGAGAGATCGGTGGTTACGGCAAACTCCTCGCCAGCGGAAGGACGAAGGATGGCGCAGTCGTCACCGATGCCGAGACGCACCTCAGGAGTGCGCGTTGAGGCGAAGCGGAGGCGAATCTTCTGGAGGAGGGCCAGCTCGCCCATCCCGTTGCCGATCCTGGAAGGGGTCGATTGTTTCGGCGCGCGCGGCATCCTATTAGGATACGGCGCTGCGGCCACACCCGAAGCCCGGAATCGATCCAGCCCCGAATCGGTACACAATCGGGGCGCGTTCAACGGAACCGATGGCCGGCCGATGGTTCTGGCATGACTGCGCGAGGCGCGGATTCTGGTGCCTAGGTAGCTTTTGATTCAACGAGAAGGCACCCGACGGACCGTTAAAAGGCCTTAAGAATCCAAGGTGGTACGCTGGTAATGACAGCCCACGCTTTTCGTTGACCCGATCTTGGACGGTCTGCTACGCTTTAGCAACGTTCTCCTAACTGCTCCAATGGAGCGCTGAGGTTCTTGCCTGAGTTCAATGGCCCGCAACTGATCGACTTCCCCCGATCTGGGATCTTGATGACTGGCAGGTCGCCGGGGACTGCAGGGAAAGATGCTACGCAGGCGATACTACATACTTTTTGTTGCGCGAGATGAGGACGGCCAACTACGGAAGATTCCGCTTCCGCTGAAGTATGTGTACGGATTTGTGGCCGCGGCAATCGTGGGTGCGTTTACGATTGTGGGCCTGGCCGGATCGTACACGCGCATGCTTCTCAAGACCGAAAGCTACAACCAGGTGAGGGCGGATCGCGAGACGCTGCGCCAGAATTACCAGCGCATGGCGGAGATTGCGCACAATCGCAGCGTGCAGGTGGCGAGCCTGGGCGCGCTGGCCAATGAAATCTCGGCGCTCTACGGGCTGCGGCAGAACAGGCTGCAGGCGGCGGCAGAACCGAAGCCCACACCCACCCCCGGCAAGGCAGCACCGGCTCCGGCGGCGCTGGCGCAGACAGACGACGTGAACCAGCAGCAGGTTTCGAACTCCATCGATATGTTCTACAAGCTGCGCGCCGAAGCGATGTCGGGCGCGGTTTCGCGGGCGCTCGAGGGCGGCCTGACCTCCAACTTCACCGGCGATTGGACGGAGCTGGCCGATGCGCCGTCGATGTGGCCCGTCGAGGGCCGTGTGGCATCGAGCTTCGGCGAGCGCCAGGATCCGATCAACGGCGAAGGCGCGTTCCACACGGGAGTCGATATCGACGCGCCCTACGGAACGCCAGTGCGCGCGGCTGGTGACGGCGATGTGACCGGCGCGCAAATGGGCGCTGGATACGGGCGCGAAGTAACGCTGGATCACGGTCACGACGTAATGACGCTCTATGGACATCTTTCGGCCGTCGCGGTCTATCCGGGGCAGCACGTGACGCGTGGCGAAATCATCGGGTACATAGGCGAGTCGGGACGCGCAACGGGTCCGCACCTTCACTACGAGGTGCGCCTGCATAATGTGCCGGTGAATCCGTATAAATATCTGCGCATGACTTACGAACAGGCTGTGAATCTGTATGACAGTTCGTCACCGGGCCAATAAGCGAGCCAGTAAGCGACATTGAGGGGAAGGAACAAACGGCTCCCGGAAGCGGGGGCCGTTTTGTTTTGTCCAGGTCTGCAATGATCCTGCGTACCCTCGCATGGTTTCGTTAACGCGTTGCTTTTTGAGGGGAGATTTTCATGCGTTTTCGATTCAGCTTCCTTGTTCTTCTTCTTGCCTTCGCGATTCCCTCCACAGCCCAGAGCGCACAAGACCACGCCGCCGGCGTGCAGGCGGCGTTTGCCCGCGCGCAGCCATTCCTCGGCCACCTGCATGCCTGAGGCCTCAACGCGGCAACTGCGCACACGGCCCACTTTCTCGGTCTTCACGAGGCCGGCATGCTGCAAGATCTGCAAGTGCTGCACCACGGCGGCGAGCGACATGTCAAAGGGCTCGGCGAGAAATGAGACCGACATCGGCCCGGAGTTGAGCCGCTCGAGCATGGCTCGTCGCGTTGGGTCTCCGAGCGCCTGGAAGACGCGATCGTTCTTTGGATTGCGTTTCATCTGCCGCGTCTTCCTCCTTCCCGAGGGGGATTCGGCGGGCTCGGACGCCGGACTCCTTGGCTCGCGGTCTATTCACCAAGCTCTTTCACCAGCTTGTTGAGCAGCGACTCCCATCCGCCCTTGCGCATCTCGGGCCCGTCGGCGTTTTCGAAATACGCGCCCTGGTGCGTGAACAGCAGATCGGTGCCCGAGCCACTTGGGATCAGCTCGATGGTGGCCAACGAAACGGAGAACGGTATTCCGTCCATGCTCATTCGGTAGGCGGTGACGATGCGGCGCGACGGGACAATGTCCTGATAGATCGTCTCATTGACCAGCGTCTTGCCGGCTACCGGCGTCCCCGGTCCCATTTTCATCTGCGCGCGCTCATGGCCGCCGACCTTGAAGTCGAGCTCATGGTGTTCGAGCGCGTGCGGGCCGCCGCCGAAGAACCAGCGGCGCTTTGTCGCCTCGTCGGCAAACGCCGCAAAGACACGCTCTGGCGTCGCCTTCAGCCTGCGCTCGAGTTGAAAAGTGCTGTGAATGACTTTTGAGTTAGCCATGGATTCCCCACTTCCAGAAGGGAAATAGTCAAGTTGTAACTTAAGTATTGTTTGGCCACGTCTGATTGTCAGGTTAAAACTTAAGCTGTTGTGCGGTGGCTGGCGATTGGGTGTCATGAGGGAGAGGAGAACGTGAAGGCGGGCGGATAAGTTAGGGTCATCCCACCCTAAAGTGGCCGATGCTCGAGTTCGAGGGCGAGCTCATGGCCGATGCCGGAGAAATCACCCTGGATCTCTCGCGCGCGGTTCAGGGCATCCTGCACGTTGGGCAACACATTTTCAGAGCCGACGCGTTTGAGGAAGTCGGAGCGTGAGAGGAGTTGCGACGGCTGGTCGCGCGCGCCACAGAGCAGAAGCGCCTTGCCGGCTTTGTGGAGGCGGTCAGAGAACTGCTCCAGCGCATGGATGCCGGTGGCATCGAGCGCGGTCATATTGCGAAGACGCAGGATCACGACATCGCCAAATTGCCCCAGATGCGCGGTCGCCTCGGCAAGTTTCTCCGTGGTGCCGAAGAGAAACGGGCCGTGGATGCGCAGAATGGTGACGTGCGAAGGGATGTCCTTGTCCTGGAGGATGTGAGCCTGGCCGTCGCGGAGATACTCGCGTGTGACGGGAGCGACCGTGGTGGTTTCAGCGATGCGATAGATATAGAGGAGCGCGGCCAGTGCCATGCCTACGCCGACTGCAACGGTAAGGTCGGCAAGCACGGTGAGAGAAAAGGTGGCCAGCCAGACAGCGATATCGGTTCCCGACAAGCGCAGGATAGTGCCGATTTCGCGCCATTCGCCCATGTTGTAAGCCACCACAAACAGAACCGCGGCGAGGGTGGCCAGGGGCACGAAACGAGCCAGGGGAGCGGCCACAAGAAGAACGGCGAGCAGCGTGAGGGCGTGGACCATTCCCGCGACCGGAGTGAGAGCGCCGGAGCGGATGTTGGTGGCCGTGCGTGCGATGGCGCCCGTGGCGGGGATGCCTCCAAAGAGCGGCGACGCAATGTTGGCGACGCCCTGCGCGACCAGCTCGACATTGGAGTTGTGGTGATCGCCGCTCATGCCGTCGGCGACGACGGCGGAGAGCAGGCTTTCAACAGCGGCGAGCAGCGCCACCGTGAAGGCGGACGGGAGCAGTGGCAGAATGTGGGCCGCGTGGAGAGTGGGGAATGAAAGGTGCGGAAGACCCTGAGGGATGCCGCCAAACCTGGTGCCGATGGTCTCAACGGGCAGATGGAGGAGAGCCGCGGCGGCCGTTGTAGCGAACAACGCGACGATGGTGCCGGGGACACGCCGGGTAACGCGTGGCCAAAGAAGAATAATAGCGAGCGATGCGCCGGCCACGGCGAGCGACTGCCAATGCACAGTGCCGATGGAGCGGATGAGGACGGCGATGCGCGCGATGAATTCGCTGGGAACAGCGGGCGTTGTGAGGCCGAGGAAATCTCTGATCTGAGTGGAGGCAATGAGCAGCGCGATGCCGTTGGTGAATCCGATGGTGACCGGGCGCGGGATGTATTTGACCGCGGCGCCGAGGCCGGTGAGTCCCATGATGAGCAGCAGAACGCCGGCCATGATGCCGACAAGGGCGAGGCCAGCGATTCCGAAGCGGGCAACGATGCTTGCGACAATGACGACGAACGCGCCTGTGGGGCCGCCGATCTGGGTTCGCGATCCACCAAGAGCAGAGATGAGAAAGCCCGCGACCACGGCGGTGTAGAGGCCGGCTTGCGGAGAGACGCCGGAAGCGATGGCGAAGGCCATGGCCAGCGGCAACGCCACGAGTCCCACCGTGAGTCCTGCGATGAGATCGTGCGTGAGCTGTTTGGCCGTGTAGCCGTGCAAACACTGAAGGGAGCGGGGAAGCCGCCTGTCCGATAGGTTCAATGAACAATCTCCAGGGGTTTATCTAGTTCGTCGAGCATGTCCGAGGTTTCTTTTAGCTGGGTGTGGAAGTACCTGCGCATCAGCTGCAGAACTTCAATAATGGTGCGGTCGCGCACGGAGTAGAAGACCTGGTTACCGGCTTTGCGGTTGACGACGAGATGCTTGGCGCGCAGCACGCCAAGATGTTGCGATACATTGGCCTGCTCCATGCCGAGCTTTTCAATCAGCACGCCGGCAGAGAGCTCGCCGTCGCTGAGGAGTTCGAGGATGGCAATGCGAGTGGAATGAGCGAGGGCCTGAAAGATATCGGCTTTGAAGCGGCGGAGAGAATCCGGCATGATTGAATATTAGCATATTCGAATGTAATTGGCATAAGAGCAGGGTAAGGGTAGGTGGTGCCATTGGCGCGCGATGCGCAAGGAATCGCGCGCCATGGGGGCAGCCGGCGTTTGGTGAGTTGGATTGCGCAGGTTTGGCGTCAGCGTCCTTGCGCCAGGCTCAGGATGCGCTCCGAGACGGATTCGATGATTTGCTCGTGGACCTCGTCGATCGAGAGGTCGCCTTCGATCAGGACGACGCGCTCTGGCTCGCGAGCGGCGATCTCGCGGTACTTTTCCCAGACGCGGCGATAGAAGGCGTCGCGCTCGGTTTCAAAGCGGTTTTCGTCGCGGCCGGTTTCGGCTTCGGCGCGCTGGTTGCGGTTGCGGGCGCGGGCAAGCGAAACGGCGAAGCCGGGCAGGAGCAGCAGCGTGAGGTCGGGCTGGAGGCCGCGGCAGAGCTGGCGATGGAGTTCGAGAACCACTTCGGAGCCGAGCCGGCGGCCTCCGCCCTGGTAGGCCTCGGTCGAGTCAGTGAAGCGATCGCAAACGACGACTTTGCCCGCGTCGAGGGCCGGCTGGATGACCTCCGCGATGGCCTGCGCGCGATCGCCGAACATGAGAGCCATCTCGGTCATGGGGTCGAGCGAGCGCGAGCGGGAATCGAGCAGGATCTCGCGGATGCGGTCGCCGATGGCGGTGCCGCCGGGCTGGCGTAGCAGAATGGGCTGCTGCCCGCGGCGGGTCAGCCATGCCGCCAAGCGCTTGATCTGCGTGGTTTTGCCCGAGCCGTCAAGGCCCTCGAGCGTGATGAAAACACCGCGCGGCATGGGCTGAGTCTATCAAAGATACCGGGGTGGCCAGCGGCTACTGACAACTCCATTCAGGTTGTGTTACAAGAGGTTGAATTCCCCACAATCTGCCGTGGGCGAGCCCGCCGAGGGCTACGCTCCAATGGAGTGGAACATGGCTTTTCGCAACCCGTTCAAGCTCGCATTTCTCCTTTTGCTTTTGGCGACGCTGCCGGTGAGCCGGTTGGCCGCGCAACACCTGACGCTAGAGGGCCAAACAGGCGGATTTCTGACGCCGACAGCCTACGTTGTCGACACCGAGAAAGGGCATTTCTTTTCGCACCCGGCGGTCGGCTATCACTTTATTGACGCGAACTCGGTGATCGGCGACATTCAGACGTTCAGCGTTGAAGAGGGATTCGCCAACCGCGCCGAAGCAGGGTACACGCGCAGCGTGCACTGGACGGGCGATAGCGCGGCGTTTAGCAGCCTGTGGAACTACTCCGGGATGAACCTTATCAATGGCAAGGTAGTGGCGCTGAAGGAGAGCACAGGCGGCGAGTGGGTGCCGGGCATCGCCGTTGGCGGAGTGCTGCGCTGGGACGACCACTTTGTGTCGGGCGCGGCCAACAAGGCGCTGACGGGCACGGACAAGGCCTACACCAACGGCGACGTGTACGTTGCTGTCACCAAGACCTGGGCGAAACCTCCTGTGCCGTTCCTGCTGAATCTGGGCTGGAAGGCCACCAATGCAACGATCTTCGGCATTGGCGGCCAGAGCACTCGCTTTGGCGGGCGGTTCTTCGGCGGGTTGGGCATTCCTCTGCCCATCGGCCATGGAATCGTGGCGGTTCCATCGGCCGGATTCACGCAGGAGCCCAAGACTGCCGTGAATCTGAATACCCTGTTGAACGCGGCGCTTTATCAGTGCGAACTGGCAGGCGCCTGCAATCCTGCATCGTACCCGCTTATGAGCGCCCATCTACCCACAACGCTGGACTACGCTGTCCGCGTGACGCAGCGCGAGCATCCTCATTTCTCGTTCGACATTGGCGTCGGACAGGTGGCTGGAAACATCGGGTCGATCTATGTCCAAAACCCCTACTTCAATCCTCTTGTTCCCGCGGACGGACCTCCGGTGGTGACCACGCCGGTAAACCTGCAAGCGCGGCATGTGATCGGGATGGGGCTTAGCTACAGGTATTAAAGCAGTTACAAGCTACGGAAAAACACCCCCTCCGGTGCAACTTCTCCGCGCAGGAGGGGTTCCAACTGCCATAGACTGGATGCGCGCTTGAGCTGGACAACCAGGCCGCTCGAGAGGCTCAATCCGATCGAGAATCAAGGAGGTTCCTCCATGCGAAATTTCCGTTTTATGCGGGTCATGTTGCTCGCCTTGCTTGTTTGTCTGATCCCCGCTGTTTCCAGCGCGGCAGTTTTTATCAGCGTAGGGTTTGCGCCACCAGTGCTGCCGGTTTATGTGCAGCCGCCCTGCCCGGAAGATGGTTGGCTCTGGACGCCGGGCTACTGGGCCTACGGCGATGACGGCTACTACTGGGTTCCCGGAATCTGGGTTCCGGCGCCTTACGAGGGCGCGCTGTGGACGCCCGGATACTGGGGCTGGGGAAGCGGGTTGTATATCTGGCACGCCGGCTACTGGGGACCGCACGTGGGCTACTACGGCGGCGTGAATTACGGATTCGGCTACATGGGCATCGGCTTTGCCGGCGGCATGTGGGCCGGCGGAGCCTTCCGCTATAACACGGCGGTGGTGAATGTGAACAGAACGGTCATTCACAACACGTATGTGGACAACACGATCGTGCGGAACAACACCATCGTGAATGATCGGCATGTGGCCTACAGCGGCGGGCAGGGCGGGATCAATCATCCACCGACGGCCGATGAGACCCGGTTCTCGCACGAGCAGCACACGGCCCCGACCTCGTTCCAAACGCAGCATGAGGGCGCAGCCAGGACGAATGTAATCAACTACGCCAGCCACAATGGCGGGCATCCGGCGAACGTTGCGACGGAACGGCCGATGGTAGGCGGAGCGCACGGGAACGCTTCGGGCGGCGACAACCACAACTCGCCGAATCCGAATACGGGAAACCACAACGCGCAGCCGGAAAACCGCGGCGGAGCGAATCCGCAGAATGGGCCGGGCAATCCTGGATCGGGCAATTCTGGACCGGGCAATCACAACCCGGGATTCCAAGGCTCAGGCAATGGAGGCGGGGGCAATCACGGCTCAGGCAACCAGGGCGGCGGTGCGGAAAGCAAGACCTACAACGCGTCGCACTCGAATACGGGAAATCAGCCGGCGCCGCAGCCGCATCCACAGCCACAGTTCCAGGCACACTCGCAGCCGCAGCCACATCCACAGCCGCAGTTCCAGCCACACTCGCAGCCGCAACCGCACTCAGAGCCGGCGCCGCAGCCGCGTCCACAGGCGCAGCCGCATAACAACCCGTCACCGCAGCCGCATAATCCGCCGCCACCGCATGGCGGAGGGGGAGGCGGAAACCAGGGCCACGACCACGGCCACTAAACGGATCCTTCCCTCGGAACGCGAAAGGCCCACGGCGAAACCGTGGGCCTTTTTGCATGAGGCAGAGATGAGGCCCACGAGAAAACACGGCGAACCATGGGCCGTCGCTTACTTGTCGGATGAAGGCGGGTAGTAGCCCTCGCGTGTGACAACGGTCAAGTCAGGCAAGCTGGTCTTCAAGACGATCTTGTGGAAGTCGCCCTCAGTGTCCACCTGATCGGGAGTGTAGGTCAGCAGGTACTGCTGGCGGAGCGCGCCGGCGATGAGGCCGTAAATCTCCTCCAGATTGTCTTTCTTCTTAGCTTCGAAGAATTGACCTCCGGTGCGCGAGGCGATTTCCTGCATGATCTTTTTCCCGTCGAGCTGGGGCGCGTTTTTACCGCCTGGATGCGGACTTCCTCCTCCTCCTCCGGGCCAACCACCACCGCCGCCGGGATAGCCGCCGCCGGGATAGCCGCCGCCCCCGCCGCCGTTGTGACCACCGCCGGGGAAGCCAAACCCGCCGCGATCCTCTTCGCCTTTGAAGTAGATGGTGAAGACCTCGACGCCGGCGCGGTCGGCCGCATCAATGGCGTCGTTGAGCGTCTCCTTGCTGCCGCTATCCACACCGTCAGAGAAGACGACAAGGGCCTTGCGGCCATCCTTCGGCTTCATCAGGTCGTCCGAAGCGAGATAGATGGCGTCGTAGAGCTGCGTTCCGCCGGAGTGGCCGCCGGCATGGTCTCCGTAGCCGTGGTCGTCACCGCTGCTCTCGGGGCCCTGAGAGCTCCGCTCCCGCGAAGTCGGGGTCATGGCATCGATCTCATGATCCAGCTTGTCGCGGGAGTTGGTGAAATCCTCGAGCAGTTCCACCTCGCGGTCGAAGTGGATGACAAAGGCTTGGTCCCCATGAGCGTCGGTCTTTGCATCGGCTGGCAGCATCAGCTCGACGAATTTCTCCGCGGCCTTTCGCTCGCTTTCTATGGCCGAGTAGACGCTGCGGCTGGTGTCGACGAGCAGGCCGAGGCGGAAGGGCAGGTTGCTCTGGGTCGTGAAGCTCTTGATGACCTGCGTACGCCCATCTTCGGTGAGCGTGAAATCCTTGGCGGTCAGATTGGTGACAAGTGCCCCGTGCTTGTCGATGACCGTGACGGGAAGCAGAACTTCGCGTGCCTCCACCTTGATCGTGGTCATGGGTTTCGTGGTAGAAGGCTGCTGGGCCGCGAGGGAACCGCGCAGGCAGGGAAGGCCGGCCAGCGAAACGGCAAGCAGTAAGAGACTGGGGCGGAGAGAGGGCTGAATCTTCATGAAATCTCTTGGCTACACACTTTCCACGGGTTTAGACGCGGCAGACGCCGGTCCGTTGACTACGGCTTCTCTAGAACCGATGCGATGTGTCCAGGGGATCTTGCAGCCAGCGGATGAGAACGTTGCTGTCCACGAGAACTAGCTCGCCAGCCATTTACATGCGGTCCTCATAATAGCTGGCTCGCTCCGTGACTTCTGGCGGCAGGACCGGCAGGTTCGCCGAGCGCTCGGTGAATACCTTCGTTGCCGCCCGCACGTCCTCTTCAGTAAGTACGCCCGTGCCGGGGGTGTGGGGAGCCAATATCTATTGCAACAGGTGCCCGGAGTAAGATTCGAGGGCAACGCCGCGCACGACGGCAGCGGCCATCAAGCGGGCTTCCGCTTCCGGGCTGAGTTCAATTTGAATCGTCATGGCCGCGTCACCATTTCTCCTCTATTATCCGCCGATTCGGGCTCCAAGTCGATTGCCGGTCTGGTTATCGCAAAAGGTCTTCGAGCGCAGTGCTGAGATCGGTTTTATCGTCGCGGTACTTGACGATGGCGGGTGCGTAGAGGCTCAGGCCCCACTCCTTACCGTTGCCTTTGTTAACAGCGCGAGCGCCAGGGACGACCACGGCATTCTCCGGGACGATGAGCGGAAGGTCGGCGGAGGCGCGCAGCACTGTGCCGTTGACCAGATCGAAGAGCGGAGTGCCGCGGGTGAGGATAGCGCCAGCAGCCAGCACTGCGCCCTTGCGCACGATTGTCCCTTCGTAGACACCGCAATTGCCGCCGACGAGGACGTCGTCTTCGATGACGACCGGGCTGGCGTTGACGGGCTCGAGCACGCCGCCAATCTGGGCCGCGGCGCTCAAGTGAACGCGCTTTCCGATCTGCGCGCACGAGCCGACCAGCGCGTGCGAGTCGACCAGCGCCCCTTCGTCGACGTAAGCGCCGACGTTGATGTACATCGGCGGCATGCAGACGACGCCGCGAGCGACAAAGGCCCCGGCGCGGACCGAAGAGCCGCCGGGAACCACACGCACACCGTCGCCGGCGGCGAAGCGGCGGGCGGGAAAGGTGTGCTTGTCGACAAATGAAAGGCCTGTCGCGGGCATCTCTTCGAGCGCGCCGAGGCGGAACCCAAGCAGGATGCCGCGCTTGACCCAGGCATTCACGCGCCAGCGCGAGGGCGAAGCCGCGTCAGGCTCAGCGGCGCGGACTTCGCCCGCCTCCAGCGCGGAACGCAGCGCGAGGAACCCGGTCATGGCCGCGGCGTCACCGATGGCGGCCGGGCCGGCGGCAAAGTGCCGCTCGATCTCCTGCTCCAGTTGGCTGAGATTCATGGCAAGTCGAGTGTACCAATCGGCGGTGGACAGTGGACAGTCGGCGCGGAATGCCGGCAACAGAGTCGTCTTAGGCAGAGTGGATGGGGTCGAGGGTCGGCTTGCTGCTCGCGCGACGGTTGGTGGCGATGGGCCGCAGGCGGAAGCAGTTCTTCCCGGAGGGGATCATGGCCAGGGGAATGGGCGCGTCACCCGGACGGCCATTGAAGTTCTTTGATTCGAGCCAGGCGCAGAGCCGGGGATCGCAAATCTCCGTCTGGCCCAGCCAGAAATCGGGGCTCAAGCCGCACTGGATGAGCAGGTGGTCGAGGTGCAACTCGATGACGTCGATGTCTCTGGAGAAATATCGGCGGACGTTTCCGGCCCCAACCTCGACACCGATGTACGCATGTCCCTTGCATTGCGTTTTGACGACCATAAGTTCCTGCCACGCGATTCGTTTGAAGTGCATCCGATGAGGTGCTGTGAAGCCGTGCGAAGTCAAGTGGATGAAGCAAGTCTACGAAGCGAGGATGCCTTGCGCATGGTGCAGCGAAGGAAAAGCGCGCGGGGGCTCCTGATTTGAGACAGGCGTGACGAGGGGGGGCCAATTCGGGAAGCCAAGCTGCGGAGTTCGATGCGGGACACAGAAGCAAGGTTGGAAGCGCAATCCGACATGCGTGTGCGATACTCGAAAACGACATGTACAAACGAGTCGTTTTGAAGCTTTCGGGAGAGGCGTTGGCCGGGGAGCGTAGCTTTGGTCTGGATGCCGACAAAGTGTCGGAGATTACCGGCGAGATCTCGGACGTGCACGCACTGGGTGTGGAGATCGGCATCGTTGTGGGTGGAGGGAACTTCTTCCGCGGCGTGGAGGAGCAGGCCAGGGAGATGGACCGGGTGAGCGCCGACAACATGGGCATGCTCTCCACGGTCATCAATGCGATCGCCCTGCAGGACGCCCTGGAACAGCGTGGCGTGCAATGCCGGGTGATGACGGCAGTGTTCATGAACCAGATTGCCGAGCCGTACATCCGGCGGCGCGCCGTCCGGCATCTTGAAAAAGGGCGCGTCGTGATCTTCGCTGCCGGCACTGGGAACCCCTTCTTTTCCACCGATACCGCGGCCAGCCTGCGCGCTATGGAGATCAAGGCCGATGTGCTGTTGAAGGGCACCAAAGTCGAGGGCGTGTACAACGCCGACCCGGTGCTCGTGAAGGACGCCGTGAAGTACGACCAGATCACCTACATGCAGATTCTGCAACAGGGCTTGAAGGTGATGGACCTGACCGCCGTGAGCATGTGCAAGGACAACAATCTGCCCATGATCGTCTTCAACATGAATCAGCCGGGCAACATCCGGCGCGTGGTGTTGGGCGAGAAGGTTGGATCGCTGGTGACGGCGTAAGAAAAGCAGGGAATAGGGAATAGGGAACAGAAAGACGCGGCCTGGAGCTGATTTAGAAATCTCGCGCTCTGGCAGAAATCGCGCAGGATGGCCTTCGCTTGAGGAAGGAACGGTTCAGCCACATCAAGCACTGTCGCGTCAACCTCGCTCTGCTGTCGTCCAACACCGGCGTTGACGCCTGTTTGTGTGCGGATTCTTTCTGATCCCTGTTCCCTGCCTTCCGGAGACGTCTAACAGTTCGTGGAGACTCGCAAGCCAGCACCGTTGAAGGCACTCACAGGCTTGCGCTGCTTCGCGGCCCTCAACATTGTCTTCTTTCACTTCTCCAATCCTCAGTGGTTCGGTTTTCTGGCTCCGGTAGTCAATGCCGGATTTATCTCGGTCAGCTACTTCATTCTGCTGTCGGGATTCGTGTTGGCTTATAACTACGCGGATCGCGCGCGCAATAGAGAACTGGACCGCAAGCGCTTCTGGGAAGCGCGATTCACGCGCATTTATCCCATTTACTTCCTGAGCTTGCTGCTGAGCCTGAATTTGCTGCGCTCGGAGTCCCAGTCGCACACGCACGCGATGTTCTGGACGGGTGTAGTACTGACGCCGTTGCTGCTGCAGGGGTTTGTTCCGGCGGTGGCCACTTTTCTGAATACGCCGGCCTGGACGATGTCGGCCGAAGCCGCCTACTACGTGATCTTTCCCTGGGTGGCGAAGTGGAAGCGCCCCGAGCGAATGGCGCCGCACCTGATCAAGATGGCCGGCGTGTGGGCGCTGGGGCTGGTTCCGGGCGCACTCTATATCGCATTCAATCCCGATGGAATCGCGCGCCCGGACCGATGGAGCTACGGCCCGTGGCTGTGGGCGCTGAAGTACACGCCCTACACGCATGTCTTCAGCTTTGTTTTCGGAGTGATGCTGGCTGACCTGGACCGGATGATCGAGCGCACAGCGCGATTGCGCCTGTGGCTCGGGATCATCGGATTTGGTGGAATTTATGCCCTTCTGAGCCTGGGGTCGCTGATGCCCTACCCGATCATGCACGACGGAGTGCTCATGCCGCTGTTTGGTTGCATCATTCTGGGGCTGGCAGGCGAAAACCCGCTGGCCCACGCGCTGGGAGTGCGTCCGCTGGTTTTTGTGGGCGAGGCAAGTTACTGCCTCTACCTGCTGCACTTCAACTTGTGGAACTTGATTCACGGCTCACACGTGTTGGATGCGCTGGGCTTGATCCGCTTCGATCCCTGGATCAGCTACGTTCTGCTGATTGCGTTGGCCGTTTTTGCGCTCCATTTCATCGAGAAGCCGGCACAGCGAAAACTGCGCGAGTGGATGCATGCGACGACGGTGGTGAAAAGCGAGAGAGTAGGGAATAAGGAGTAAGGGGTCGAGGTCAACGCCGAAGTCGAGTTTGGACGGAGGTGCGCTTTTCCGCGCGCAATTCATCGCGGCCTGAATCAAAAAACCCAGCCGCGAGGGCTGGGCTTTTCTTGATGCGGTTGGTCAGCGCCGCTACTGAGGGGTTGACAGGGCGTGGTTGCCGTGCGGAACGGCGATTAACGCTCTCGGATTCGCGCCAGTCGGATAGGGAGTGGCCTGCGTTTGCACGATGGTTCCGTCACCGGGATTGAGTGTGAATCCGGAGACGGAGTTGCCCAGATAATTGGCAGTGTAAACAAAGCGGCCAAGCGCCGGTTCCACGATGATCGACACGGGGTCGGTATCGGTGGTGGTTGCGGCGGCGCCGGAGAGCCCGGCGTCGGCCGATGGCGTGCCAGTGGGCAGTGCGATCGAGTACGGCGAGACCGATTCATCCAGCGAGTTGCTGAGGTAGATGAAGATGCCGCGTGGATCGATGACAATGGACGTCGGCTCGTTGCCGGTTTTGAAAGGGCCGTTGATCATAAACTGCAGGGCGTCAGTGGACAGCACTGTGTACCCGATCAGTTGGTTGGAGGCAAAGTCGGTGACGTAAACGAATCGATTGATGGGGTCAGTGGCCAGGGCAGATGGCTTGACGCCGGCCTGATAGGGGCTGCCAGAAACCGTAGTCATTGCGCCGCCTGAGCCGACAGCATAACCAAAAAGCCAGCCGGGATTGGCGTTGCTTGTGGTGGTCCCGCCGGGATTGTAAGCCGATTTGTCATAAGCGGCGACGTAGACGGCCTTGCTGTTGGCGAGCGTGGTGACAGCCGTGGGCACAATAGTGTCGGTCGAGAATCCTGGAACAGTGAGAGACAGCGTTGCGGTGGCGGAACCAATGGCGCCGGAACTAAGGGCGTACTCAGTTAGTGTGGCGGAGGCCGTTCCGGAGACCACGTACAGATAGGTGCCGGCGGCGTTTACGGCAATCGATACGGGGACATTGACAAGGGTGATGCTGTCCTTCTTGATGAGATTGCCATTGCCATCGAGGGCGAAGTGAACCACGGAATTGTTGCCCTGGTTGGCGACGTAGAGGTTGTAATAGTCGGAGGTGGTGGCCAAGGCAATTGGGCCGGAGCCGCCGGAGTCAACGGGTGACGCGGCGCTGCGAAGTGCGCCTGACTTGGCGTCGACAGCGTACGTGTAAATTTGTCCGGCGCTGCCGGGCGAGTTGCCTGCTGAGGCGGCCACGAAAACATAGTCAATTGTGACCAGATTACAGGCAGTCAGGAACGAGGCCAGGATCAGGCCGATTGCAGAGACCAGAAAAAGCTGGCTCAATTTACTGAACTTCATGCGCTTCCTTCGTCAAGGGTCCGTGAAGAGGAGCCCCAGGAAAACTCGTTAATGTTGTCCCCGTGCTTATTGTAAATCGGGGGAATTGCCACCTACTCCGTTGCCGGAGCTGAGCGAATGCAGGCTCTCACGGCTTGATGCCGCCTCCTGTGCCGTTGTGCGGTATGGCGGCCACGGCGGTTGGATTCGCGTTGCTCGGGAAGGGAGACAACTGCGAATCGAGAAGTGTTCCGTTGGTGGTGCTCAACTCAAAGCCGGAGACGGTGTTGTCAAGGAAGTTGAGAGAGTAAAGGAAATGTTCCGTCGAAGGATCGATTCCAATGGCTACCGGCTGCAAGCCGGTGGCGTACGTGCCAATGGAACTGAGCCCGCCGCTGGAGGAGATTGAATAGGCGGTGACGTTGCTGTCAAGCGAGTCGGCCACATAGGCGTAAGCATAGGAAGGATCGACAACGATGGCCGATGGCTGATTTCCGGCGGGGAAGGGACTGCCGGGGAGCGCCGTGAGCGCACCGCTCGAACTCACTGTGAAACCCAGGACATTTCCTTTCGCAAAGTCGGTGATGTAAACATGCGTGCCCGAAGCGTCGCTGGCGATGGCTGAAGGTTTGACGCCGGCCGCAAAGGGAGAGCCGCTAAGGGGCGTGAGAACGCCGCCCGACCCGACCGAAAACCCGAAGACGTAGCCTGCGTTTGGCACCACGGAAGAGTCGTAAGCGGTGACGTACACATCGGCGCCTGAAGCAAGGACGTTGACGGCGGTCGGGACGATGACATGCGAAGCATTCGCGCCGGACAGTGTCAAGGGCCAATAATTCCCGCCGACTGCGGGATTGGCGGCGGGCGGCCCGATGGTCACGGGGCTACTACCGCTTGGTGCGGTGAGCGGAAAGACGCCGATCGACCCCGAGCACGGCTCCGCGTTAGAGCAGAGGGGAAGCGGCTGGTAGAGATCGACGACAAAGAGATTCGATTTGGTGGCGGCGATGGCGAGAGGAAAAATCCCCGGCGTATTTACGGTGTTATAGGGATAGAGCTTGCCGTCGCTGCCAATGCCGAATTGCACAATGGTGTTGTCGTCCTCGTTGACGACGAACAGGCTGCCGTAGTCGACGGAGACGGCCTCGGCAACGGGGTTGCGTCCCTGTGAAGGAAAGGGCGAAGTGGGAATCTGGCGCATCCGGCCCGATTCGGAGTTGATCTCGTAGACGTCGATCTCACCGTAGTTGTCGGCGCCGGCCGCCTTGGCGCAGGCCACGTAAACGAAGTCGATGGTCAAGGTTTGCGTCAACTGGGAACAGGCAGTGACGAGCGAGGCCGCCAGCAGGCTGGCCGCGCCGACCAGCACAAGCTGGCTCGATTTATTCAACTTCATGCGCATCTTTCATTCACGCAGCCTGCACGCAGGCCCTTCAAAACAAGCCGGTCATTAGATCGAATCCCTGCGAATCGAATCCCGGCGCCAATTGCAAGCAGCGGCGCCGGCATTCAGCCAGGGTTTGCTGACAGACCGTCAATTTGCGCAGGTTTCGGACGGATCCGAGCCTGGCATCGGGTCCTGTCCGCCAGACCCCGCCTTCTCGCGGCGGCCAGAGACGGCGCGGCATTAACTTGTGCGCCCATCAACCAGGCACCACGACGCCGGCCCCTGGAGATTGTAGGTGCTGGTAACACGCAGATCGCTCAGGTCTCCGGTTTCCGGATTGAGCACTCGTCCCGTAACCGTGGAGTCGTATTGGTTGGCTTCATAGATGAACTGGCCGGAGGGATCCTCGACGATGCACTGCGGACCCGATCCGGAGCCGGCAATGACCGTCGCCTCATCAGAGATGAAGCTTAGCTGATAGGCGGGCGAGGTGGTGATATGGTACGCGGCGATCCCGCTGTTCGGATTCGGCCCCGTGACATTGTTCCCTTGGTTGGCGATATAGACAAACTGGCCCTTGTTCTCGACCAGGACTTCGATGGGGTTGGCAAGATTTGGGTCATCGGGAATCACGCCGCTCGGTTCTGCCTGAAGCGCGCCGCCTGTAGTCAGGGTGTAGGGCAGAATCTGGCTTTGCGAAGTGGTTGTCACGCCGTTAAACGTCACAGTGATGGGCTCGTTATCAAGGACGAAAATAGCGCTTCCGGCCTGAACAATGGCTGTGCCCTGATGAATGCCGAGCGGTTGGGAACTGTTCTGGCTGAGCGTCAACTGTCCAGAAGAACTCGCATAGCTATAAGGGGAGACGAAAGTGCCACCCGTGTACGGGTAGCCCGTTGGATTGGGCGCGCCCGCGAGGGTCAGGACGCTTCCGCCGGACAACACAAAATCGACCGGATTGGCCGGAACCGGGAAATAGGTGATTGGCTGGCCGCTGGTGGTCGCCGTCACCTGGGCATTGACAACCAGCGACAGACGGCCGGTGTTCTGGTCGATTTTGAAGACGGTGATGTCGCCGCAGGTTGTCACTGAAGTTCCCAGGGCGAGCGCGCAGTTATCTGTGCTCGACGGGATGGCATTGTCCGGTGCGTCGTGATCCAGGACAAAAAGAAAGTTGCCCGAGGTATCCGAAAACATGCGGAACGGATTGATGCCCTGGGTATAAAAAGTCTCTTGCGGTGTGAGAGTGCCATTTCCGCCAACGGCAAACTGCGTGACGTTGGAGTTAAGGCAGGCATTGGCCCCGGTTCCGTAGCAGTTGGCGCTGCCAGAGGCAGTCACGCCGCGATTGAGCACATAAAGGAATCGGCTGCCGAGCGTCAACACGGCGCGAACCGGGTTGGCTCCGCCGGATGCAACAGGCAGCGTGTTGATTGGCGTTAGCCGGCCCGTGTTGTGATCGATTCTGAAGCCGGAGACGATGCCGTTACTGCCAGTCGAGGCGGTAACGGTTCCCGTCACGTACAAGTAGCCAACCGTATAACTCTCAACGCAAGACGTCATGCCAAATACGATGGCCGCCGAAAGAGCGCCAATCGCAAGCGCCTTGCCGAATTTCGTAAACTTCATGCTATTCCTTCATCCTGGTCAGGGTTGAGCCGCCAAGTTTCATCGTTCCCGAGCAGTGCTGGGTTGGGATGGAGTCCCTGATGAATTGTAAAAGGCGAGGGCGGGTTGTGCCTAGTTTCTACCTCGGACTCGTAAATACCCTGATCCGGGGTTGCTGCGGCGAAACCCGCACGCCTCGCTCCCGGATCCCAAAGCCTCGTCTTTACTTTTCCGTCAACGGTCGGCATTTGGACGCGTACAGGAGTGAAAAGTCAACGGCTGCGGCATTGAGCCGGGCGCGGGATCGGGTGCGGCCGCTCCGGCGCGCGACACGATCAGCGCGACACGATCAGCCTTGGCCGGCCGTGGCGTCCGTACTCGCGCGTGGTCTACATCGACACGGAGTTGCCCGCCGATGTGATCCCAGAGGGCTGGAATGCATGGGGCAAGACCGGTACCGTGCCACAGGCCCATTACGCGGAGTTCCATTCGACGGGGCCTGGGGCGAATGCGGCCGCCCGCGTTTCCTGGTCGCATCAGTTGACAGCGAGACAGGCGGCGCAATTCATGCCGAGGGTGTTTCTGACTGGCAAAGACCGCTGGGATCCGGTAGCGGAGGCGGCAAAGCTGCCTTGAGGTAGGCCGCAGACTGTCTTTACATTCCGGCGGCGGGGCTGACAAACTGGAGCGTGGACACCCAGACAATTGCCATCCTTGATTTCGGGTCGCAATATACGCAGCTCATAGCACGGCGCATTCGTGAGCAGAATGTGTTTTCGGTAGTCCTGCCGTGCACCGCGCCCCTCGCCGAGATTCGGGCGCTCAAGCCTATCGGGCTGATTCTTTCCGGCGGGCCGTCGTCGGTGTACGACGACGATGCTCCCGCAGCCGACCCGCAGATTCTCGAACTGGGCGTTCCGGTGCTCGGCGTCTGTTACGGGTTGCATTACATCGTGCATCATCTGGGCGGCAAGGTGCTCTCTGCGCCCAAGCGCGAGTATGGTCATGCGGAAGTGACTTTGGAGGATCTTTCGACGCCGTTGTTCGCGGGCCTGCCACCGGCGATTCAAGTGTGGATGAGCCACGGCGACGAGGCCGTGGAGCTACCCGCCGGCTTTCGCCGCGTGGCCGCCACTTCGAACGCGCTGGCCGGAATCGCCAACGAGGAGCGCGGCATTTGGGCAGTGCAGTTCCATCCCGAGGTGCACCACACGCCACTCGGACCGCAACTTATCCGGAACTTCCTCACCATCTGCGGAGCGCGCGGCGACTGGACCGCGGCGCACTTTATTGAGAGCACGGTCGCCTCGATCCGCGAGAAGGTGGGCGACGGCCATGTGATTTGCGGGCTTTCAGGCGGCGTGGATTCCTCGGTGGCGGCAGTGCTGGTGCACAAGGCAATCGGCAATCGGCTGACCTGCATCTTTGTGAACAACGGCGTGCTGCGCAAGAACGAATTTGTGAGTGTGCAGGAGAATCTGCGCGGCAAGCTGGGGCTAAATATCGTTGGGGTGAACGCGAGTGCGCGGTTCCTCGAGCGGCTGGCCGGCGTGACCGATCCCGAGGTGAAGCGCAAGCGCATCGGCGCGGAGTTTATCGCCGTCTTCGAGGACGAGGCCCATCGCATCGCGCGGGAGACGCTCGGACCCGAGGGCAAACTCGACTGGTTGGTGCAGGGCACTCTTTATCCCGACGTGATCGAGTCGTCGAGCGTGAAAGGGCCAAGCCAGACCATCAAGAGCCACCACAACGTGGGCGGCCTGCCGGAGCGGATGAAGCTTAAATTAATAGAACCGCTACGCGATCTCTTCAAAGACGAGGTCCGCCGCATCGGGCGCGACCTTGGAATGCCGGAGGAAATCCTGAGCCGCCAGCCGTTTCCGGGGCCGGGGCTGGCAGTGCGCATTCTGGGCGAGGTCACGCCGGAACGTGTAGCGCTGTTGCAGGAGGCCGACGAGATCGTGGTCAGCGAGATCAAGGCTGCTGGGCTGTACACAAAAATCTGGCAAAGCTTCGCCGTGCTCCTGCCGGTGATGAGCGTCGGCGTGATGGGAGACCAGCGCACCTACGCGTATACGTGCGCCATTCGCGCCGTGCATTCTGAAGACGGCATGACCGCCGACTGGACGCCCCTTTCGTACGATCTTCTGAAGCGCATCTCCAACCGCATTGTGAACGAGGTGCGCGGGATCAACCGCGTGGTATATGACATTACGTCGAAACCGCCGGGAACGATTGAGTGGGAGTGATTGGCCGTCAAGGGCAAATGCACCATTCGTGCCTAAACGGCGCAAGGCGAGAAAGTGTCAGCCTGAGTTAAATACGGAAGATCGACAAGAAAGTGGCAGAGACAGAAAATCTGTCATAATAGAGGATGGGGTGTCTGACTATGACAGAAACGGTAATCCTTGGAGAAAGTGGCAGAATTGTCCTGCCTGCCTCCATTCGCAAGGAATTCGGCATGGCGCCGGGTGAGCGGCTGACTGTCATCAGCGAACCCGGCGGGATCAGGATTCTTACCCGCAAGATGGCGCTGGAAAGCATCCGCGCAGGGATCATCAGAAAGCGCGGCAGCCTAAAGAGAATATTGGACGAGTTTCTCGCCGAACGGCGTCAGGAAGCGGCCCGTGAAGCAAGGAAATAGCGTGGTTCTCGATTCATCGGCAGTTTTGGCGCTGATTTTGAAGGAGCCAGGCGGAAACAGAGTCGGCGACCTTCTGGCCCTGGCGGAGTCGGACCGCGATCTCCGTATTGCAATCGGCCTAGTGAATTGGTGCGAGATCCTCACCCGGCTGTACCGGGATCATGCGTCAATGACAACGCAACAACTCGACGCCCTTCTTGGCGGGGTTGAACTGGTTCCGTTTGCGAGGACAGAAGCCGATCTGGCCGCGAATTATTCCCGCACTTACCCGGAGCTTTCGCTGGGCGACCGCGCCTGCTTGGCGCTAACCAAGGTTCGCAACGCCACAGCCTGGACCACAGACAAAGCCTGGATTCGAGTCAAGGCGGGCGTCCCCATCGCGGTTTTACGCTAATTGCAGGGAGACCCCGAAGCCGTGAATCACTCTCCGGCTGTCTGCGGATGCAACGCCGCAACCTGGCGCTGAAGCGCATCCAGCCGGGCCATCAGTTCCTCGTGCTGCTTATCGGCGGGTGACGGCTCGAAACCTTCGACATAGAACGTGCCGTTCGGCTCCAACTCGCAGCGATGCACCTTCTCTACGCTATCGAACCCCTGGCGGTGAATGACGTCGACAAGCTCCTCGCGGGTGAGCGACTCGCGCTGCAATGCCTTGAGGTCGACTTGGCCGCTGCGGATCAGAACAGTGGCACGGCCCTCAAACATGCGCGTCAGGCGCGGAGATCGGAAGAGCATGCGCACCACCAGCCAGTTGACGGCCAGCAATGAGACCGCGCCGATGATTCCGCCGGACACGGAGTTGTCGTCGCCGATGATGGCGTTCTGCACTGTGTTCGAGAGCGAGAGCAGAACCACCAGGTCGAACGGGTTAAGCTGCGCCAGCTCGCGCTTGCCGAAGATGCGCAGCAGCACCACCAGCGCCAGGTAGACGATGGCGGGACGAAGCAGCTTCTCCAGGATAGGAAGCGGCAGTTGGAACATATGGTCGAAGATCACGGAGTGCGGCATGAAGATGAGGATAGCCGCTCGCCGCTTATCTTTCCAGACGGATGACCACGTTCACATCGTGCGTGTCCGGGTTAGCCATGACATCGAACTTCACCTTGACGCCCGCAAGCGATCGGCGCAGCACTGGATCCTGCTGCTGGACTTTCATAATGAAAGCCGCGACGTAGGACTCGTCAAAGACATCGCCGGGCATCATCTGCCAATTATGAATAAGAAGCGCGCGCAGCTCGTCGGTGACGTTGTCGAACTTAACGAAGGCCAGATGGTAAACAGGGCCAGGGTCGACGTCGACTGAATAGCTGACTGTAGCCGCCGCTTCGTTGAACTCAGCGTGAGGCGTGACTTTGCAATCGAGGTTGCCTTTGGCGCTATACCTGGGTGCGATCAAGGCCCAGATGGAACGAACCCGTGCCCCCACAGGCAAGGCGCCAAAGGAGGGATCGAGGGCTTTATCGATCTCCGCCTGCGTAACCGGAATCCCGGGCGGAAGATGGATGGCATCGATTTTGTAAACGCGGCCTTCCTGAACCTGAATGGAGAAGGGAACGACAATAGCGCCGGACTGGAGGGATGGATCGCCGGAGCGGGAGACCTGGACCTTCGCCGCGGCATAGCCCTGATCACCATAGAACTGCTCCACAATGCGCTCGATGTTGCTTGCCGAGTCCGTAGTGCTGAAAGGATTCTTCGAGGCCTCGTCCAGGACCGCGTGAACTTTGGCTTGGAAGGCGTCGGAGACACCGTCGACATGGGCCACCACGATTTGTACAGGGGGCGTGGTAATGGAATAGGCGACGCCATTCATCTGGTGTGTGGAAGGATCGGCAGTGTTCGTGGCGACGACCGTAACCGTGATACCTTCGGCCGCGAGCAACTTTTCCAGGGCCGCCCGCACGTCGTCCGTGAGCCCGCCTTCCGCCGGAACCTTGCCGTGATACAGCGGAAGCTGCGCGTGCAGTTTGGCGTCGAGATCCGCGCCGGGAGTCAGGGGAAGGTTGTCCAGATGGATGGGGTGGAGGTCGGCGGAGGGTGTGAGAAGAAAAACCAGATCCTGGCCGTCGAACTTGAAGGCTACCGATGCGAAGACCCCTGAACCCAGCAGGCGTTTCGAATAGTCCTGCATGTCGGAGTAGCTGAGGACGACGCCCTTCTTCAATCCCGTTGCGGCTAGCAATTCATCAGCTGAGTATTCGGGCGCGCCCTGAAATTGAATCGACTTGGGCTGGAATTTCTGAGCCGACGCGGAGTTGAAGGCAACAAAAACCGCAAGTAACGCAAAGAGCAAATAAACTCGATGGCGCATGTCACGATGAGCGTAGCACGGGCCGGCTGAAAAGCGAGGCCATTCTTGGGGCAAAGGTCCGGTTCACGTCTCTGCTAAAGTGGGAGTGCATTAGCGGCTTGTCGGCGGGGATCCGGACTCGCTGGCAACAAGAACGAGGCAAAGAGGTTAGGAACCGGCTCTATGACAGATTCGCAACCATCGCAAGCGCCGGAATTGGCGCCGTTTCGCATCGAACCTGTGTTTACGGCGCGGGTCTGGGGATTCCGCGATTTGCGGCCGTGGTATGACCGCGTGGCCGAGGGCGATCCCATCGGCGAAGTCTGGCTCACGGGCGACGATTGCCTGATTGCGACCGGACCCCATGCGGGCAAGAAGTTGGGCGCACTCTTCCAGGAAGAACATGCAGCGCTGCTCGGCCCCGATGCGCCAGTGACGGATTCGCCGCTCCCGCCGCAGGCGGAATCCCCATTATTGATCAAAACGATCTTTGCCAGGGAAAAGCTAAGCGTGCAGGTGCATCCCGACGACAAGCTGGCCCAGAAATACGGGCAGCCGCGTGGCAAGACGGAGTGCTGGTACGCGCTCGCAGCCGAGCCGGGAGCGGAAGTTGCAGTCGGAGTGAAGCCGGGGACGACACTCGCTGAAATTCGGGAAGGCATTCGCGCGGGAACGCTCGAGGCGCGGCTGAACATGCTGCCGGTCGCTGCCGGGGACATGATCTTTGTCGATGCCGGGACCGTGCACTCGATCTGGCCGGGATCGATTTTGCTGGAGACGCAGCAGAACTGCGATCTGACCTACCGTATGTACGATTACGGACGGCCCCGCGAGCTGCACATTGAGAAATCCCTTGAAGCTACGAAACTCGCGACGCGGGCGGGCAAAGTGGCCCCGCGCCAGCTCGCCGATCGCACCATACTGATCGATGTGGGGTACTTTCGCATGGAGCGGATTCCCGTGAACAGTAGCCGCACCAGCGAAAGCCTGGGCGGCCCAGGCGGAAAGCGCGGGCTGGCCTATTTGTTTGCGGCGTCGGGCAAGGCGCGGCTGACCGGCGCCGGATCTGAGCCCGTCGATTTACCGCCGCGCGGGATTGTGGCCGTGCCCGCTGCCTCGCCGGAGTTCGTGCTCGAAGACGCGAGCGGGTTGGGCGAGCAGCTCGAGCTCATCCGCATTACGCCGAATTGGCCCGCGACAACTACGTAACGAGAAGAAAGAGCTGGCGCGCCCGGAGTCCGGTCGCCCCGAACTTTTTGCACAATCTTTAGCTTTGCAACCGTGCCATTCAGGCAGAATCTAAGGTGATATGAGCTTTCGATACGCAGTTTCCTCCGATCTTCGCGGAGCCGTGGATGCGGCCGCCGCCGACTGGCAAGCCAATAAGAAGGTTGAGCGCTTTTGGCAAAAGGACCCCGGGCTATGGACTCGCGACGGCGAGGAGCAGTGGATGGGCTGGATCGACATTGTCGAGCGGCAACAGAAGGACCTTGCGTCCTTCGCCGAGCTCGGCGGCGACATAAAGAGCTCCGACTTCCAATCAGTTCTGCTGCTCGGCATGGGCGGTTCGAGCCTATGCCCCGAGGTGCTGGCCAAAACATTCGGGCCGCAGCCAGGGTTCCCAGAGCTGCACATCGTGGACTCGACCGACCCGGCGGAGGTGAAGGCCGCCTGCGACGCAGTGAACCTGCCCGAGACGTTAGTGGTCGTCGCGAGCAAATCCGGATCGACGCTCGAGCCGAATATCCTGAAGCAGTTCTTCTTCGACGAGATGCGGCGCGCCGTAGGCGCCGATGAGGCGGGCAGCCGCTTCATGGCCATCACCGACCCCGGCTCGAAGATGGAGCAGGTAGCGAAGGCTGACGGCTTCAGGGACATCTTCTATGGCGATCCGCAGATTGGCGGACGTTACTCCGCGCTTTCGAACTTTGGCGTAGTGGCGGCTACCGTGACAGGCCTGAACGTAGAAACACTTTTGGCGGAGGCAGCCAAAGCAGTGGCCGCCGCGAAGCTGCCCGTGGCGGATAATCCCGGCATGCAGCTTGGCCTTCTGCTGGGCACGGCAGCGAATGCCGGGCGCGACAAGATCACCATCTTTACTTCGCCCGAGATCCATGACCTGGGCGCTTGGCTGGAGCAACTCATCGCCGAGTCGACTGGCAAGCAAGGGAAGGGAATTACGCCGGTCGACCGCGAAGAGATTGGCCCGCCGAGCGTGTATGGCAAAGACCGCGTGTTTGCCTATGTGCGGCTGCACGGCACCGCCGACGCCAGTCAGGATGCGAAGGTCGCGGCTCTCGAAGCCGCGGGCCATCCGGTGGTCTATTTCGAAATTACAGATCTCTACGAAATCTTCGGGCAGTTCTTCACTTGGGAGATTGCGACCGCTGTTGCAGGCTCGGTGATCGGCATCAACCCCTTCAACCAGCCGGACGTGGAAGCGGCGAAGATAGAGACGCGGACGCTGACCTCGGAATATGAGAAAACCGGCAAGCTACCCGAGCGCACGCCATTCCTCACGGGAAAGGACGACGCGGGAACTCCATTCGCGCTCTACGCGACCGATGCATACGCCGCGAAACTGAAGGCCGCCGCGACGAGCCCAACACTGGCCGGATTTCTGCGCGCGCATCTCGATCAACTTGGCGCAGGCGACTATTTCGCCACCGTTGCGTTCCTGCCCATGTTTGATGAACACGAGGCAGCGATCCAGGAATTCCGTCACAAGGTGCGCGATCAAAAACATGTGGCCACATGCCTCGGCTTTGGCCCGCGTTTCTTGCACTCGACCGGCCAGGACTATAAGGGCGGCCCGAATACGGGCGTCTTTCTCCAGATCACCGCGGACCACGCCGACGACATGGACATTCCCGGCCAGAAGTACAGCTTTGGGGTGGTGATCGATGCACAGGCGGCGGGCGATCTGGCGGTGCTGGAATCGCGTGGACGCCGGGCCCTCCGGGTGCATCTGGGAGCCGACGCGGCGGCGGGGCTAAAGGCTTTGGGCGCAGCAGTCAGCGAAGCCCTGGGATAGGAAACTTTTTCCCGGAGGCCGGGTTTAAGCAGTTACCAGGCTCAGTCGAGCCTCGTCTAACAGAATGAGCCAATGAAGCGAGTTCGAGAAGACCGTTTGCCCGGCGTGAGTTTTCGCCGCCGGTAATGATGACGGAGGCACAGGAGAAATGAAGATGAATACCTCGATGAAGAAGGTGAGCACACAGCTCATGGCATTGGTGGCGTTAGCCGTGCTGTGCGCCGTGGTCGCGCTGGCACAGGACGCGGGCGCGGCGCCGCAACCTCAAGGCGATCCGGCGGCGCAACAGGGGCAGCGCACCGATGGACAGATTGAGATGGACGTTGTGCACGCGCTCGACGCTTCGGCCGCGCTGAAGAACGATTTGATTACCGCGGCCACCATTCAGGGCGAGGTCACGCTTTCGGGAACAGTTTCGAGCGATGCGTCAAAGCAGTTGGCCGAGTCGATCGCTGCGCATGTGGACGGCGTGACCAAGGTGCACAACAACTTGCAGATCGGCAATCCGGGCGCGGACGCGCAAAGCCCGCAGCCTGCTCCCGGCACTGGTGATGTGCCCGATCCCGACCAGTCGCAGGCGCAGCAGCAAATGGCAAACTTGCCACCGCCGGGCCCTGCTCCGGACGCAAATCCGCAAGTTCCAAATCCGCAAGACCAGGGGCCTCCGCCGGGTGCGGCGAACAACCCGCAGCAGCCAGCGTATCCGCAGCAACCAGCCTACCCACAGCAAGGCGGCTATCCGCAACAACCAGCCTACCCGCAGCAAGGAGGCTACCCGCCACCGCCGCCGGCGCGGCCGCAGTACCAGAGTCCGCAGAATTCGCAATATCCGCCGTATCCGCAGTACCAGCCCGCTCCTCAGGCGCCTCCGTATCAGCCTGCCAGAGGACCGGTGACCATTCCAGCGGGAACACTGTTGCAGGTGCGGACCAGCGAAGCGGTGGAAAGCAAGCGGGCCAGGAACGGTGACCCGGTTCAGTTCACGGTGATTCAGGATGTGATTGCGGGCGGGGTGTTGGCAATTCCGCGGGGCGCCATCGTGCACGGCATTGTGACCGAAGTGAAGAATGAGGGATCGGGCCATTTGGCCGGCAGCTCCGTGCTGGCGCTCGCGCTCACATCGCTCGACCTGGGCGGACAAAACTACCCGCTGGATACGGATCAGTTCAGAGTGAAGGGTCCGAATAAGGCCGGCCAGACGGTGAACAACGCCGTGGGTGGGGCCATTATTGGCGCGATCATTGGCTGTGCGGTGGGCCGTGGCCCAGGCTGCGCCATCGGCGCCGGAGCCGGCGCGGCCGGTGGCACCGCGGCTTCGGCTGCCTCAGGCGGACCGCGCGTGTGGATTCCAGCTGAGGCGCTGGTCACGTTCCATCTCAACGCGCCGATCACGGTTGCGCCGGTCAGCCCGCAAGAGGCAGCGCGCCTGGCCCAGGGGCTGTATCCCGGCGGGCCGAGCCTCTACAGGCGCTCAGAATACGGTCCACGCTATTACGCGGGTTACGGCTCGGCTTACCCGTATGGCTATCCGCCGGTTTACTACCGGCCTTACTATCTGGTCGGCGGAGTGTACTACTGGCGGTAAGTCAAAAAGCAGACAACAGAGGTGACGGGCGTCCGCCGCGGCGGATGCCCGTTTTGCGTTGGCCCGTTTTGCGCCGGACGATGGTGCGACGATCCGCGCGCGTCGACGATCCACTATAATGACAGAGTCGTATCGAGCGAGATTTGCGCATCCGCAAGCCCGCCGCGCACGCAGCAGATTCCGTGTTGCCGTCCGCCGGCTCTCCCTTGCCCGCGCTTAGAGAGTTGAAGGTTCAAGTCCATCCATGATTCGTTTCCTGCAAACAGATAATCGCATGGTCAAGGCGCTGATTGTGGTCGTCATCGGCGCAGCTTCGGTCACCATGGTGCTGTACCTGATTCCCGGCCTGGGCGGAGTGGGGTCCTCTTCTCCCGACACATACGCCGTTGTTTATCCGCACTGGTATAGCCGTTTCCTGTCGTCGGGTGACTCCATCAGCCAGGCACACGTGGAGCAGATCACCGAGAACCAACTGCGGCAGCGCAATCCGGAGTACGCCAACAATCCAATGATCGTGCACATGTTCGAGCAGCAGGTGGGCCAGCAACTGGTGCAGGAGCAGGTGATGCTCGAAGAGGCGCACAAGCTGGGAATCTCCGCGACCCAAGACGACGTGCGCAAGTATTTGCAGACCGGCCCCACGGGCCAGGTTCTCTACCCCAACGGGACCTTCATTGGCCCCGATGCCTACAAGCAGTTGATCGACGACCGGCTGCACGAGTCCGTGACGGATTTCGAAGACGAGATCAAGAACGAGATTACGATCCAGCGGCTGCAGGCTTTCATCACCGCCGGAGTCACGGTCAGCGATCAGGAAGTCCGCGACACTTATCGCAAAGCGAATATCAAAATCAAGTTCGATTATGCGGTAATCTCCGCCGAAGATCTGGGCAAGACCATCAATCCATCTGACAGCGACCTGCAGGCGTTCTTCAAAACGAATGCGGCGCGCTACGCGCAGGCAGTGCCGGAGGAGCGCAAGATCGCTTACTTCGCGTTCACCGCGAGCCAGATTCCCGGCGGCGCTCAACCACCGAACCAGCAGGCCGTTCAGCAGTACTACAACGAACACGTCGCCGACTATTCCGTGCCGGAGCAGGCCAAGTCGCGGCACATTCTCATCGGCGTGCCGCCGAACGCCGATGCCAAGACCGACGCCGCGGCCAAAGCCAAGGCGGAGACGGTTCTCAAGCAGCTCCAGGCGGGCGGAAGCTGGACCGACCTGGCGAAGAAATACTCTGACGATCCGGGAAGCAAGGACACGGGCGGAGAACTGGGCTTTGCGCAGCGGGGCAAGATGGTGCCGGCGTTCGACAATGCGATCTTTACTCAGAAAATTGGCGACGTTGCAATTGTCAAGACCAATTTCGGCTACCACATTGTGCAGGTCGAAGAGCGGCAGACGGCGCACACGCAGCCGCTGAGCGAAGTGCAGGCCACCATTATTGCCGCGCTCACGCGGCAGGCGGAAACTTCGGCGCAGGACAATTATGCGCAGCAACTGACCAGCGAAGCGATCAAGAACGGCCTGGAAAAAACGGCCGCGGCGCATCACCTCGATGTGGTCACTACGGATCCTGTGGCGCACGACGGCGTGATTGCCGCGCTACCCGACGGTTCGCAGATTCTCGCCAAGGCGTTCGCGGCCAAGCAGGGCGACCCGCCGCAATCGGCGCCCACTGGCGAAGGTTACGCGATCTTCCAGGTGACCGGCATCGTTCCGGCGCACGCGCCGACTTTCGCCGATTGGAAAACCCATGTGCTCGACGATTACCGCCAGGAGCAGCTTCCCTTGCTACTGAGCCAGAAGACGAAGGCGCTGGCCGATCAGGCGAAGGCGACCAACGATCTGGCCAAGGCGGCCAAGGCCGTGGGCGCGACTGTAAAGACCAGCGATCTGGTGGGCGAAAGCGGGCAGGTACCCGATTTTGGCGAAGTGGGCCAGGTGGCGCCGCAACTCTTCGACATGAGCGTGGGCGCGATCAGCGGGCCGATTGACGCCGGCCGCACCGGCGTCGTAGCGAAGATTGACGACAAGCAGGAGCCGACCCCCGACGAGATTTCAAAGAACTTCGACCAGATGAAGGATCAACTCTTGAATCAGCGCCGCAACGAGGCCTTCAGCGTCTTTATGGGCGGAGTGTGGAGCTATTACAAGAAACACAACCTCGTCCGCTTGAACGCCAAGACGCAGGGGCAGCAAGCGCCGGGCACGCCGGGCACGTAAGCTCGACGCGAATCCAGGCACGCATCACAGGCCCGCAGCCGTAATGGTTGCGGGCCTTTTTCTCTGTGCGCGCAGCAGCAGTCAGCGCAAGCCGGTTGTTGCGACCGGCAATCCGGTAATATCGGCTTCATGGAGTTCCAGCGATCCTCTGGAGTTTTGCTGCACGTAAGCTCACTGCCATCGTACGGCGGCATTGGCGACCTGGGCCCCGCCGCGCACGAGTTTGTTGCATTTCTGGCGCGCGCCAAACAGCACGTCTGGCAGGTTCTGCCGCTTTGCCCCACCGGATTCGGCAACTCGCCGTACGCGGGGTCGTCGGCGTTCGCTGGGAACCCATCGCTCATCAGCCTGGAGATTCTCACCAACTGGGGCTGGATTAACGGTGCGCGTATCGCTGGACTTTCCGGGCGTTCCGGCGCCGTCGATTTCGATGAAGTCGAGGCGCGGAAGCTGCCGCTGCTCCAGGAGGCCGCGGGGAATTTTCTCGATCGCGCGCTGGACGACGACGCGCTCGCCGAGCAGTGGGCCGACTTTGAACAGTTCTGTCGCGATCAGGCAGCCTGGCTCGACGACTACGCGCTTTACGCCGTTCTGCGCCGGGAGTTCAAGACCGGCGCATGGTCCACGTGGCCGAAACCACTGCGCCGCCGCGACCCGCAGGCACTGGCACAGGCTGAATCGAAGCGTGGCCGTGCGGTAGCCATCGAGCGCGTGTTGCAATTCGCTTTCGCGCAGCAGTGGGAACAACTGCGAGACGCAGCCGAGGAGAACGGGATCCGAATCCTGGGCGACGTGGCCATCTTCGTCAACATGGATTCGGCTGACGTGTGGGTTCATCCCGGAATCTTCGAGCTCGACGACGACCTCAATCCCATCCGCATCGCAGGCGTGCCGCCCGACTATTTTTCCTCCACTGGCCAGCGCTGGGGCAACCCCCTCTATCGCTGGGATGTGCTGGCCGCGCCCGACCCGAACGGACTTCGATTCAATTGGTGGATCGACCGCATTCGCCGCGCCGTGGAGCTTTACGACATCGTGCGTCTCGATCACTTTCGTGGCTTCGAGGCTTACTGGGCGATTCCTGCCGAGGAAGAGACGGCGGTGAAGGGTGAGTGGATCAAGGCGCCGGGGCTGGAGTTGTTCCGCGCGCTCGAAGCAGCTCTGGGCCCGCTGCCGCTGGTTGCCGAAGACCTGGGCCTCATTACGCCGGAGGTCGAAGCGCTGCGCAAGGAGCTAGCGATGCCGGGTATGAAGGTGTTGCAGTTCGGCTTCAGCGACAAGGGCGCGCACACTCACCTGCCGCAGCAATTCACGACGAGCACAGTGGCCTACACCGGGACGCACGACAACGACACGACGCAGGGTTGGTGGAATTCCGCGAGCAAAGTGGAGCGTGCGGCTGTCGAGGCCCTGGTTGGACCGCTAGCCAATCGGCCTGTGTGGCTGCTGATTCGCGCGGCCGAGGCGAGCGTGGCTGAAATGGCGATCGTTCCCGCACAGGATTTGCTGGAACTGGGTTCGGCTGCGCGTATGAATACTCCAGCAGTGCCGTCGGGCAACTGGAGCTGGCGTGCGCCCGAGAAGTGCTGGACCGACGAGTTGGCCGCGCGACTCGCGGCGCTGGCCGAAGTCACCGACCGGGACAACGATCCGCTGGGCGAACCTGCAGCGGAGTCTCCGGCATAGGCAGCGGCTACCGATACGACGAATCGTCGAAGCGGCTCATGTCGATCGAATCGTCGAGGACGCCCAGAGTGACAACGGCAAAAGTAAAGACAGTGGTCTCCGGCTCGAGATGGCCCCCGAACGCCTTATCGCCGTTGGCCAGCGTGATGTGCGGATGAATGCGGCCGTTCATGACCATGCCACTCATGCCAATAATGTCGGCGGGCGCAGTGGGGTTCTTGACGAACAGTATCTTCGCCGGCATGTCGCGATTGGACACCATGTGCAACTGGTAGCCGCGTACCGATCCGAATCCGGAGAGAATGACGGCGTTCTTAATCTTCTCCTGCGCGATCATTTTTTCGAGGCCGGCGAGCAGATCGGCGCCGAATTTGAAACGAAGCACGACGATCCGCTCGAGGTGCCCGCTGACGGCAAAGACATCGGGCACATCGGTGCTGTTCGGCTTCGAGTCGACGGCCGGATTGCCTGAGGAATTGGTGACCTCGCGGCGCGTCTCCTGCGCCGGCAGCATCATGCACGATGCCAGCAGTGCAACAAAGAAGAGTTTCTTCATTCGGATTCTCCCTGGCCGCGAGCATTGGCAGCGCCGCAAAGTGAGGATCGCCGTTTATCGAGCGATCCTACGCCTCCGCAGCAACTCGCCGGTCGCTCGTTCCCTTGTTCCCTTGCTCCCTCGCTCCCTTGTCCCCTGCCTTTAAAACGGAATGTCGTCGTCGGAGATTTCGGCTGACTGCGCAAAGTCGTCCTGGGCGGCGGGCTGGCGCTGGTCCTCGTTCGCCGCGGCATTTTGAGAGCTCGACGAACGGCTGTACCCGCCCTGCGAATCGTCGCGCCCCGAAAGAAGCGAGAGATCGTTGACGATGATTTCGGTGCGGTAGACCTTTCTGCCCGCGTGTTCCTTGTCGTCCCAGTTGCGCGTCTGCAGCCGTCCCTCGACGAAAAGCTTCGAGCCCTTCTTCACGTAGTCGCGCACAATTTCCGCCAAACGCCCATAGACCACGATGTTGTGCCACTCGGTGCGATCCTGCCAGTTTCCTTGACCATCCTTAGTCCGCTCGCTGGTGGCAAGTCCAAAGTTGGCCACCATGGTGCCGCCGCCTGTCGCACGAATCTCCGGGTCCTTGCCTACGTTGCCTAGAAGAAATACTTTGTTCACGCTCTTGGCCATGTTCTTGCTCTCCGTGTCCCATTGCCGGTGCGACGAGTCTGCCGCAAATCCGGGCTGTTCTTGAAAAATCGCTTCGGCCTTCGCAGGATTCCGCTCAGCCGCCGACGCAATCCAGGCAAAATCCTAATATACCCCCTGAATTCGGAATTGTGCCCGGCAGTGAATCATTCCATCAGGCTCAATTCATTCGCCCCAGCCCGCGGAATTGATGCGCAACAGCCTCGAGAAATGTCTCCACGCTCGTGTCCTGTGGAATCGTGAGACCCGACTTGGCGCAAAGAGCCGAGGCGATGCGGCCGGCCAGAGTGGCGCGCGTAGTCAGGTCCATGTCGAGGCGTCGCGCGAAGAAGCCTTCCAGCACCTCGAGATCGGAGGCGGAGAGCTTGGCCAGTGCCGGCGCAGGCAACACAACGCGCAGGTGCGGCGGACCCCCCCACGGACCGTCCCACGGACCCGGCCCTGTCCCCGGTGACCCGGCCAAAGGAGTAGGCGACCCCGCAATCAGCGTCGGCGCGGTAAAGGTGCGCGAAGTGTTCTCGCCCCAGTGCGGCGAATCGACCTCGCGGTCGCGAACCACAAGCGTTCCGGCAACCATGTCGCCGAGCCGCTGATTGCGCCGGCTGAGGAAAATCGCGACAATGCCCACTGCATAGAAGCCCGGCAGATAATCGACGAAGCGAACCAGGTTGCGGGCCAGAGCCTCTACGAAATTGATGCCGCGCCCGGACTGATGAATAACGCGAATTCTGGCCACACGTTTGCCCGGCGTGCGTCCGTTGCCGAAAGCCTCAAACAGCGCGAAGTAGCCCCATTGCAACAGGAAGACGATGAGTACGAAGATCCCGATCGCCCAATTGGCTGAAATGCCGCCGAAAAAATGCAGCGCGGGAATGATGATCGCGGCCACGATGCCGAGAATAAGAAAGACAAATCCCCAGATCAGATAGTCGACGAGAATGGCAATGAAGCGGCTCCCGACGCCGGCCAGAGGCAACTCGATAGCCACGAGCTCCGGGGTGTCGATGTTAAGCTGATCTCCAATCGGCTCCATGGCAACTATTCTCTCCAATCAGTGGCTCGCGAAGCGCCGGCCTTACTGGGACCGTCTGGCCGCGCTGCTCGGTGAGGCCGGGGCGGCCGACGTACGGCACCTTTCGCGCGCCGAGTTGCGCGAAACCGCGCTGCTCTACCGGCAGGCGGCCAGCGATTTGTCCACGTTGCGCCAGGACACCACGGCGCGGGCCTACGCCGAGCACGTCAACCAGTTATTGGCTCGCGCCCACCATATCATCTATTCCAGCCGCCGCAAAGGCTTCCTCAAGATCTTCTATTTTCTGCGCGACGAATATCCGGCTATCGTGCAACGTCAAATCCGCTATGTGCTGCTGGCTCTGTTCATCACGCTGTCCGGCGCATCGCTCGGCTCGGTGCTCACGCTGGCGCGTCCGCAGTTCATGCGCCACATGCTGGGGCCGGCCATGGTCGAGACCATCGAGCGTCACGAAATGTGGACCCATTCGATTGTCGGCATCGAGCCCGTGGCATCGAGCGCGATCATGACCAACAATCTCAGCGTCTGCTTTATCGCCTTCGCCGGCGGCATCGTCTTTGGCCTCGGGCCGGTCTACTCCATGTTTTTCAACGGGCTCTTGCTGGGCGTCATCGGCGTGGCCTGCGCGCAACATGGCATGTCGGTCGATTTGTGGAGCTTTGTAGCGCCGCACGGCTCGCTGGAGCTGCCTTCGATCGTCCTAGCCGGCGGCGCAGGGCTGCGCCTCGCTCATGGCGTGCTGTTTCCGGGGCTGTATCGCCGGCGCGACTCCATCGCTCTGGCAGGCGTCGAAGCCACGCGCCTCGTCTCCGGCGTCATTCCGCTGCTCGTCATCGCCGGCACGCTCGAAGGATTCTTCTCGCCCTCGAAAGCACCCGTTCCGCTTAAATTCACCGTTGGCGGCTTGCTCTTCACGCTGCTCCTGGTCTGGCTGTTCCGGCCGTTAAGGTGGCAAGCGAAATAGCGCGATTGCCGCGCGGTCTTGCGCTAAACCATCGCCCGTTCTTTCACCCTCAAATATTGATTCAGCACCGCCGAGGTGAGCCGCGCGGGATCGAGGTCGAGCGTGAGCGCGCCCTGGTCTCGGAGGCGTGCCAGCAGCAATTCTCGGCGCGTGGTCAGTTCTTGTGCTGCCGAGGCGCGGAACATTTCTTCTACGTTCTTGGGCCGCGCATTGGCGATGGCTGCGACGTCGGGCTGGGCCATGGCAACAAACAACAGCACGTGGCGACGAAGCAGCTGCATCGCACCGTCGATGACCTCTGGCCGCATGGCGGTTTCGGCCAGGTCAGTGATCCAAAGGACGAGCGCCCGCCGCGGCTGCCAGCGGCTGAGCGTGGCCGTGGCGCGCAGGTGGTCGGCCTCGCTTAATTCGGCGCGTGCCTGTGCGAGCGCTTCGACAATTTGCCGCAGATGCGCAGGTCCGCGGCCGGGAAGAACCCGCTGCTGCACATGCTGTCCGTAGACGAGGAGGCCCACGCGATCACCGGAGAAAAGCGCCAGTTGCGCGAGCGCGACGGCGGTGGAGCAGGCGTAGTCGAGTTTGGAATGGCCGCGCCGGTCCGCTTCGCCGCCGCCGCTGAAGATTCGGCCGCGCAGCAACCGGCCCGCATCGAGCACGATCCAGACCGCCTGGCTGCGCTCGGTCTGATAGCTGCGCGTGATCAACTGGCCGCGGCGCGCTGTCGCTGTCCAGCAGACGTCGCGCAAGTCGTCGCCCTCGAGATATTCGCGGAGGCTCTCGAAGTCGCGCCCCAATCCGCGCTCGCGCGCCCGGCGAAGCTGCAAATCGATCTGGCGGCCGCGAGCCAGAAAAATCTCCTGATCCTCGCCCTGGCGCAGCGCCGGATAGACGCGCACGGGCTGTTCGAGTGGGGCCATCGCCCAGCGCTCCACGAGGCCAAGCGGCGACGCATAGCGAATATAAACCGCTCCGGCTTGCACATCGCCGCGTTCGCGCGGCTCGATTTCGTAGCGCAGCGTGGCGCGGACGCGAGGAAAGACGCGTAGATTTCGCGTGGCGGGCGCCGCGACGAGCGCGTCTGGCAAGTCATCGATCAAATGGCATTCGAGAATCGTCTCGCCGCTGTGCTCAACGGCCAGTTGAATCTCCGTCTCGCTATCGAGTGCAGGCGCATTGTTCCACGAGCGCTCGATCGTGATTCGCTGCGCGGCCGGCAACCGCAGTCCGTCAAGAATCACCGCGAGAAGCACCAGCGCGTCCCAGGCGAGCATTCCATATCCCCAGGTTGCCCGAAAGAATCCCGGAAGCGCGAACACGAGACCAGCGGCCAGCAGCCAAATGGTCCGCGGTGTGAGGCCAAACGCAAAACGGCCGCTCGGCCGGCAAGCGGATCGCACTGGCTCAGGATGGAGTGAAGGCGAAATCATTGGACCTCGATTGGCAAATCGAGAGCCACCGCCAGGGAGTTGTTCAACCTGCGCATCTTTGCCGCCGAAAGAGAGCCCAAGTATCGAGTCAGCTGAGACCTGCGAATGCTCGCCAGGTTGTCGCACATAATCCAGCTCTCATGTTTCAGACCCTCGTCTGGCCCAATCGCGACCTGAGTCCCCAGACCCTCGCCGCTCGTATAGACAGGGGCGCAGACAACAGTGGAGAAGCGTGAGTCGATTAGGCCCTGGTGGCTAACGACCACGAAGACTCGCTGGCGCTTGGGGTCGCCGGCGGGATCAGTTACGAGATAAAGCTCGCCTCTCTTCATAGCACCATATAGAGGCGGGGTGACTGGATCGCCGCCTCGTTCTCGCTGGAGGAGAGCACTTCCTCAGAGATGCGTCAATCATTTCCGCCGGCAGTTGGACCCGCACGATGGGTTAAATACCCCTTCTCATTGGAGTTAAAGATATGGAGCCTGAAAATGCAGAACATCTTCCATTTCCTTGTTTAGCCGGTCAGCTGCAGCATCGATCAACTCCCGATCGCGCATTTGGATCGCCCGCCGGGCTGAATCCCGAAAGTGATCGTGGAGCACCTTCTCGATGTATGCCGAACGCGAGCCGCGTTTGCCGATCTGCCTGTCAATCTTGACTAGAAGGGGCGCCGAAAGGGTAATCGAAGTTTTTGTTTTCATACTACCTTCATCTTACTACAATCTTACCGGCGCGGCACCGCAACCGCGGCCACCACGTCGCCGAGCACGCGATCGGAGTCGAATCCTTCGAGCTCCGCCTCGGGCTTAAGCAGAATGCGATGCCGCAGTGCGGGCAGAACTGCGCGCTTCACATCGTCGGGAATAATGTAGTCGCGGTCCTCGAAGGCGGCGAAGGCCTGCGCCACGCGCAGCAGGCAAATGGCCGCGCGGGGGCTCGCGCCAAGCGCCAGCATGGGCCACTCGCGCGTCCGGCGAACAAGATCGAGAATGTAGCCGTAGAGATCTTGTTCGACGCGGATGCGGAGAATTTCGTCGCGCGCGGCGGCGAGAAGCTGAGGAGAGAGCGGCTGGATCTTCGCATCTTCCAGCAGGTTCGAGCCGCTGCCGTGATGCCGCTCGAGCATCTGCCGTTCTTCTTCGGGTGCTGGATAACTCACTTTGATCTTCAGCAGAAATCGATCGAGCTGCGCCTCGGGCAGCGGATACGTGCCCTCGAAGTCGATCGGGTTCTCGGTGGCGAAGACGGTGAACCAAGGCGGAAGCGGGCGCTGGACACCGTCGCTCGTCACGTGCCGCTCTTCCATGCATTCCAGCAGCGCCGCCTGCGTGCGCGGAGGCATTCGATTGATCTCGTCGACAAGAAGCAGATCGGTAAACACCGGCCCAGCGTGAAAAGTAAACGTGTCGGTTCCAGGCCGGAACATCGTAGTACCGAGAATGTCGGCGGGCATCAGGTCCGGCGTGCCCTGCACGCGCTGGAAGCCGAGACCAAGCAGGCGGCCCACCGACTTCACGATGAGCGTCTTGGCGATTCCCGGCACGCCTTCGAGCAGCGCGTGGCCCTGCGTCAGCACAGCGACCAGAACTTCGCCGATCACTTCGCTTTGTCCTGCGATCACGCGTCCCAGCTCCGCGCGCGATGCTGCGAGCAACTGTTGAGTCGCCGGCAAAGACGCCGCCTGAGGCGCCGCGCCTTGTTCAATGTTTCTTTCCTCGGTCATTCCGATCTCCTTGCTTTTAGCTCAATTGATCGTATCGTTGTGGGCCACGCAGTCCTCATCGATGCGCCGGACCCGCCCTCGCCGCAGCGGCCAGCAAATCGCTGTGCCGGCTGAGCGCCTGCACCAGCGCCAGCGCGCTTTTTGGCGGAAGCTTGTCGTTGGTCGCGGCCTCTTCGCAATCGGCCAGATCCTTTTCGAGTTCCGGTGCAGCCTGCGGGAAGCGGCGGCGCAATGCTGCGGCCAACTCCTCCGCACTCATCTTCGCGCCTTTCAGCCCGCACAGGTCGCCCATCCTGCGGCGGAAGCGCTCGTAAGCAAGCTCAACCGCCGTTGCTGAAGCCTTGGCCTCGGCGTAGAGCGAGCCCAGCGCCTCAAGGAACTCGACGGGCGTGGCGCGCACGGGAGCGGGCAGATCGCGCACCGGCCCTCGCCGCCTGCTGAAGCTGAAGAGAATCAGCAGCGCGATGGCAACCAGTCCGGCACGCAGCATCCACATTGTCGGCCCGCTCGCGTAAAACCACTCGGTGCGCGTCTCGCCATGCAGCGATTCGTCCCAATAAATGTGGTGGCCTTCGCGCGAGCCAAGCACATTCAGAAAGAGGTCGAGATTATTGGCGCGTCCGATGGAGCCATTTTCGAGCGGCGTGGAGCTTGCCCACCAGATAACTTGGCCTTTGCCGCTGGTGTACTCGACGGCCGCAGGTGTACCCGAGCAGTTGTATTGCACGCGATCGAGCGGGTGTTCGAATCCCCATCCCGCTTCAGGATTCATCCACACTTCGCCGGAGTCGGCTAGCGGATCGAGCCCCTGCGGCGCCAACTTGCACGCCGCCTGAAACTGCGACGGCGGTTGAACGTTTCCGTCGGGCGCCAGTCCGCCTCCCACCCACCCTGTGACCAGAACATGGCCTCCGCGCGCGGCGATGTCGCGCACCGCCTTCAGATCTTCCGTCGCGATGTCACCCTGATCGGGCTCGGCGAAGATCACCACGGTTTGCTCGTCGGCACGTTGCGCCAAATCGCTCAGCGGCTGCTCCCAACGCTCCACGGTGTAGCCACTGGCTTCAAGCATCTCGTATGCTGCGCGTGCGCCGTGGCGGCCGGTCAAGTAGGAACTGGGCACAGTGTTGTCGTCATTGTTTTCGTTGCGCGACAAGAATGCAGTCACAAATGCGAGCACGAGAACCGCGGCCAGGCAGCCGATGAGCAGCCTGCGGTCCTTCGCGTCGAGTGAGGGGAAGAGTTTCATTCCGCCGCCACCCCCAGCGCCGCAGCCTGCTCAAGGGCGGCGTTGAAGTCCGAAGCCTGGGCCGTACGGCCGCCATACCAGGTGCGCTCAAAACTCCGCGTGAGCGCCGAAAGGTTCGGCTTGCGCGGATCGGTTCCGGCCAGCAGGGCAAGATATTCGCGCGGAGTGCGTGCGCGATCCGCCGGCCACAACCGTTTCGCCTCCAGCCGGGAGATCGACGCCCAATAGAGGAAGTGGATGGCCTCGCGCCACTGACCCTGTGCCGCCATCGTTTGCGCATCGCGGAGCCACAACCGCCACTCGCGCGCCGAGGGCGCTCCGGGTCCGGGCTCAACGTCGGGGATCAGGCGGATGCGCGAGCGGCGTTCGATGCGCAATAGAAACCAGACCAGCGCGGTGCAAACGGCAACGAGCAACAGAATGCGCAGCAACCACACGATCCACGGCGCGTTTGAACCGAAGCGCACCAAACCGGAAAAGAGCTTGTCGAGCAGGTTATAAAACCATTCGCGGAGGCGTCCCATTGCCGACTCCTCGATGACTCCGCGATAGGCGCGCTGAGCCAGAATGGAATTCAGGGACTTTCGCTCGTCGCTGTAGTTGGTGGTGGCCGCCACCGGGTTTTCCACCTGTGCTGCGTCGTCCTTGAGGCGCTGGCGGGCGGCGGCCAGCAGTGCGTCCATTGAGACGGGTTTTTTGTTCGCGCGGGGAATCGCGCCGAAGATGCTCTTCTGCGTCGCACCGGTTTTGTTCTCTGCGCGCTCCAGCACAGATCTCAGCCAGTCGTAGCGGACCTCGCGCGTTTGCGAGGCCGCGGCGGAGAGCCCTTGCACGCGGCTATCGGGTCCAATTTGCGCCGGATCGCAGGCGGGGAATTTTGTCTGTGCCGCTCCGGCCCCAGATTGTTGCGACCGCTGGTTCTGGCAGGCGGCCACGATTGCATCGAGATCCTTGAGGTGCTGCTGGTATTGCGCCACCGTCACATCGCGCCAGCCGGCGTCCGTTGGGATCTCCTGAGAGCGCACAGCGAAGGGGTCGGAAGCGCCGAGCGCAAACACAGCGACGGCCGCCACGAGATGCGCGGCAGCGTGCCGCCAATCAGATCCCGGCCACCCCAGATTCATAGTTCTTCCACGGTATCAGGAGGCGCAGTCGGCGCGGAAATGTCCGGCGCATCGGGCACTGGCGCCGCCGAGGACGCAGGCTGCGAATGCCCAGGGCCAAACGCCGGCGCCGCAAGTTCGCTTTCGGCTTGCGGCGGCGTGAGCCCTGCCTGCTGCATCATCCATTCAATGTCGAAGCCCTCCTTGCGGATCCGCTGGTCGTAATAAAAGAGCACGAGCGCGATAGCGGAGATGGGCGCGATCAGCACTTGCAGGATGAAATCTCCCGCCACTCTCACAATCTCGGCAATCATAAAGGCGGTCGATGAATTTGTCACTCCATTCCCAACCGATGTGCTTACGGCAACAATGATAAGGAAGGGAATGGCAGCGATTAGCGACGCGGCAGTCGACAGCGCGATGATCAGCAGAATCATCACGAAGATACGTCCGCGCGTGCCTTTGCTGAGTTCCCAGGCGCGCTTCAATGACTCCCATGCTGGCTTTTTCTCCACCACGCAAACGGGGAGGCCAATCGAGTAGCCGAGCGCGCGCCAAATGATGACGCCGAAGGCTCCGGCCGCGATAAGGAATATCACGAAACCAATGGCTACGCCGCCTGCAGCGCCTACTCCAGGAATCAAGAACATCAGAAGACCAATCACGACGCCCGCAATCGCGGCCGGAAGTAGAGCCGTGACAATGCCCTGCAAAATCAGAAACCACAGATAGCGCCAGAACCACGGCCGCACGCTCTTGAGGACGCCGCGAATGGTCATCTTTTCGCCGCGTTGCACCTTCTCCGCAGCCTCGGTCAGCCCTGCGTAGGAAAAGACAGCCGCCGCGATGTAGAGCGGCATAACCACTACGGCGGCGGCCACGGCGACGAAACCGATGGCCACGGGAGAGGATGAGTTGGTGGTCCTGAATGCCGCTGCCGCGGCTGCGATCAAGGCGGCTGCAATCGCCCCGATGGCGAACATGGCGCCGATCGGCAATGCCGCCACACCGGCGAACAGCCAGAAGTTCCGGCGGTAGAGCTGCACCGTGCGGTCGAGAATCTCCCCCAGTGTGGAGGGCCGTAGTGTCTCGCTCATGGCTGTGCTCGCATTCTCAGGAATTCTGTGGCGCCGGCAACTCAGGTTGCGGCGAGAGCCCAGCGGCCTGCATCATCCACTCGATATCGAAGCCTTCCTTGCGGATGCGCTGGTCGTAATAAAAGAGGGTGAGGCCGGTGGAGTAAATGGGACCAATCAATGTACTGGATAGGAACACGCCGATCTGTTGCACGGTCAACCAGCCCAGAGGCAGCGGCTGGCCGGGGTGTTTCACCGCAAGCGCGATCAAGGGAAATCCGAACAGAATCCCCAGCAGCATGCGCACCGCATACACCAGCAGGCCGAGCACGAAGATGCGCCCGCGCGAGCCTTCGGTAAGATTGACGCTGCGCTTGATCGCGCCGCTCGCCGGTAGGTCTTCCACCACGCAGGCGGGCACTGCCAGGGAATAGCGCAGCGACATCCACACACCATAGAGAAGAGCCAAAGCGAACAACGGCGTCAGGATCAACATGCTCAAGCCAAAAGCGAGGATCGCACCGGGATTCTGCTGGGCCGCGTTCTGCGCCGCCATCGGGTTGGTCATAAAGTCGTGAGGCAGAACCGCAAGCGCGACCGCAAAGAACACCACATACAAAACCGCAAATGGCGTCCACGCGCGGAATCCAGTAATGGTCATGAGCCACAAATAAGTCCGCAACCGGGGTAGAACGCTTTTCGCCGCTGCACGAATCGTCGCCGGCTTGTCCAGATACACCCAGGCCACCGCCCGATTGATGGCCGCGATCGACAGCCCGGCCAGCATCAGGATCACCAGCGCCTCCACCACCGCGCCCGAGGCCGTGCCCCACTGCCAGTGCGCCATCATGTTTGGATAGCCGAGCAGGATCAGCGAGCGCAGATACAGAACCTGCACAGCGAGCATCATTCCTGCGAAGATGGCTGAGATTCCTACAAAAACCAGAAAATGAGTGCGGTACAGTTCGGCGGTCCGGTCAAGGATTTCGCCGAGGGCCATTGGCCTGAGCTGGTTGTTCATATCTTCCTCTGTTCGACCCCCGGCGCGCGATCCCCGGCGTGCGATATTGCCGCGCACCCTGTGCGTGTGCCTCCGGCGGGTGTCCCCGGTCCCTCGCATTTGGGGACCGGGGCAGAAAGTTCGCGCCTCAAGAACGCTCGGCGCAGGCTCCTGAATTTGGGTGCAAAAAAAACGATTGTGTGAACGCTTGCACGGATCGTAGCACAGGGTTGGCGAAAGCGGCGGCGGTTTCTGCGGCGAACGAATTGCGGGCTCCGGGCTGGCGGGCCGAGGCGACCATGGATGTTCATCAACGAGTAAGTGCCGGGCTGCCGGTTATTCGCTCGGAATGGCTCACCGACGACGTGCCGACTATTCTCAGGACCAATTGATGTTCTCATTCACGCGACATCAGTGTGGCGTGAGCCGACGCTCCTATTCAATCGGACTCGGGTGTCGCTAGCTTCTGCTCAAACAGCTCAACGAATCGCGCCACATGTTCCCCGTCTACCAGCCCATGATGCACATGGATGGATATGGGCATGGTGCATTGGCCATTCGCGTCAGTAATCTTTCCGAACGTAAGCCGTGGTGCAGAATCTCTTGTCGATAGATCCCGCGCGTGCGAGATGGATGTGAAATTAAACCACGGAAGCATTGAATATCGAATTAGATCCTGACCGGGATATCGCGTCAGTTCATCGGTTGTCTTCACGCGCACCAGTTCGAGAGAAGCCTCGCGGACGAAGTCCTGCAAATCATGACGGAAGATATAGTGGCCGAAGCCTATGGTGCCATTTGGGCGACCGACCGCGCTACCACCGTGGATTGTTCGATATCGCCAAATCTCTCCATTCACGCTACGCATCCTGAAATTCTCTACGTGGTGTGCGGCAACCAAAGAACGGTGGAGCAAGGTAAGAAAGACGGAGAGGTGATGATCCTTCGCGTATCGGAAAGTCTCGGTGCAATCTACGCGCAGGCAGACCCCATGAAATGGCTCACTAAAGCCGTCAAAGAACGCAAAGATCTCACGGCGCTCCCACTTGTCCAAATCGATTAGAATTGCTCCGCCCGTTGGATCCCGATGCATAACCAAATCTTAACGGACTAATCGAACGCGCCAGTCCAGAGAACCGCCCCGGAGTCCAGAAAGGGGTTGTGTCTGGATCGGCGATCGCTCGACCGGAACGCTGGAGACTGACTCCAGGGGCCTCGATTCACGCTTCGGCGAGTTGCATTGTTTGATAGTGCAACCACCCGCAACCTATACGTCCTGGACCCTGTCGGCTCGGTGCCCTCCAAAGGCGTGGATGGTTCTTGTCCCAGCCGCAACCTGGCCACCGTGTGCGACTCCACGCGCGATCACGTATTCGTCTCCTGTCCGGAGCGGAACTCGCTTGTCATCGATGAGTAACGTGTAGCAGCCCTGAACAACGACCATATACTCATCGAAATCGTGAACATGCGGCGCTGAGACGGCATTATCAGGACAAGTCCAGAACGCCATCTGATTGCCATCTACCCCGTCGAACACAAAGCCCTCCACTCCTGGAGTCGCTTGATTGGATCGAGCAACCATGTTGCTGCGGTTCTTCATGAAACTCGGGAATTCTCGCATAATCGCCATTTTCGCATTGGCGTATCCAGCGCGGCTAGAATCCCAGCCTTGACTGTCTGGATGTCTTACTTCGCGCATGAACTGAGGCACTCACTTTGCGCCTGGCAGTAGCTGAAATGGCCGACTCCTGGTTTATCGCCCAACCGGAAGTTATGGACTGGTAAACAACGGCCAGTCCGGCTCAATTCGGATAAATCTGCGAAATTCGGCTCCTGCCCAATAAGTCGGAGTTTTTGAGCAAAGCCGCGGGGGCCTCTTGAAAAATCCTTGCGATTCTGGTAACTAATCCTTTAGTTGTTAGTCTATAGAAATGTCAAAGACCTGCCGTCCGCCAGATTTCCTTATTGGGTTCAACAAGTTAGCCATGCCGCCAAGAAAATCCAACACGCTGACCGAAGCTGAGCTAAGGCTGATGAAGATCCTCTGGCGGCGCGGCGAGTCAGCCGTCACCGACCTGCTGGAAGGCCTGCCGGAAGGCGAGCAGTTGGCCTACAATTCAGTCCTCACCACCATCCGAATCCTCGAGCAGAAGGGCTACGTCGAGCATCGCCAGGAAGGGCGCGCGTTCGTCTACCGGCCCTGCGTCGCCGAGCACGAGGCGAGCAGCTCGGAAGTGCGCAATGTGCTCAACCGCTTCTTCGGCAACTCGCGCGAGAAGCTGGTGTTATCTCTGTTGGATGATGACGGCATCTCGGCCGACGAGCTGGACCGGCTAAAAGTCGCGATCCGCGGCGCGGCCCCCGACAAGGAAAATGCCAGCCAGAAGAGCGGAAAATGGAAGGGCGGGAGATAGCGATGCCCTTGACGCACATGGCGGATGCGGTTCTCGCGGGGCTTGCCAGCCCAGTCAGCGCAACATCGGCCGCCGCAACATTTGCTGCATTTGCGCAAACCGTCGCGCCGGCATTCGTCGCATCGCTTTGGCAGGGAGCAACCGTTGCAGTTGCCTTGGTTCTCTCAATCCGGCTCGCGCCCCGCGTCTCCGCGGCGCACCGTTTTGCCGCATGGGCCGCGGGTTTCGCGGTCGTGGCCGGCTTGCCGTTCTTGCCGTTGCTCGCACATTCCGGCAATGTCAGCGCAGCCGCGCCGCTTGCCGCTGGCGGAGCAAGTCCGTGGCTCCAGTTGGACAGCCGCTGGGGATTCATCATCGCCGCGCTATGGCTTGCTGCGTCGATCTTCCGCGCCGCCGAGCTCGCTTTCCAATCGCTGCGTCTGCGCAGATTGTGGACCGGCGCGACTCCCGTCGAAGCCGAAGGGAATCTTCGCACCCTGCTTACCGCGGCATCGCCGGCGCGCCCAATCGAAATCTGCACCACGCGCGATCTCGACCGGCCGAGCGTAATTGGCTTTTTCGCGCCGCGGATTCTCATTCCCGGATGGCTCTTCTCGCGCCTCACGCCGGGTGAGTTTGAGCAAGTCGTGCTGCATGAAGCCGAGCATCTGCGCCGCCGCGACGACTGGACGAATCTGCTGCAGAAACTTTTTCTTGTTGTGTTTCCTTTGAACCCGGCGCTGGCCTGGGCGGAGCGGCGGCTTTGCCGCGAGCGCGAGATGGCCTGCGACGAAGGCGTGGTACGGCGCACGCAGGCTCCGCGCGCATATGCGGCTTGCCTTACAACTCTCGCCGAGCGCTCGCTGCAGCAGCGGGAATTGCTGCGGCGCGCACAGGCACTTTCGCTCGGCGCATTCGAGCGCCGGCCGGAACTGGTTCACCGCGTGCACAGCATTCTGCGGCGCAAGCAGGCGCTCCATCCGCTTGCGGCCGGCGCGCTGGTTAGCGTGCTCGGTTGCAGCCTCGTCGTTGGATCGGTTGAGCTGGCGCGCAGTCCGCAGTTGGTCGCGTTCGTAGCTGCGCCCGAGCCGGATGCGCAGACGGCTCTCCTTGCGCCGCCTCAGGCTCAAACTCCGGGCATCGCGCGCGCTTCCTATGCGCCGACGGGCGAACCGGGCCCGACTGCCACAGACGCAGTGTTCCACCCTTCGACGCAATTCCGCGAAATTGAAACGAAGGCCATTCAGCCTGCAAACCGCAACGCGGCGATAACGCCTCCTCCTGCTCCACCGCGCCGCAGCGACGATTCAACGGCCGACATGACGGAAGAAGCGGACGCGAATTCCGCCGCTCCCCGCGCGGAACTGGTGAAGGCCGTAGCGCGAACGTCGTCGGAGGCTCCGGCGCAGGATCAGCAATTCGTCGTTCTCGCCGCATGGGAAGAGGTCGAGACCTCTGTGATGAGAACAAGAGCAATCGCCGATTATGACACCGGCGCGGGCGCACAGCAGCAGACCGGCGACACGTCCAGCCAGCCTGCAACAACTCAGGCCACCGAGATCACCGTCACACGAATCATCCTGCTCGTCTATCCGGCAGGCTCCGCGACGGGCACGCAACCGGCGCCCACTACAGGTTTCCATTCCCACCGGCCGACCACACCATCTGTCGATAGCGGCCGGATGGGACTTCAACTCTAAGCACGAATTTCAACTCTAACCATCAACTTCAACACCAATGGAGAATCAAACAATGCGCATGACAACTAATTCATTAGTAGTAAAGGCAAAAAAGCTCGCAGTCCCCGCGGGCATCCTCGCAACCATTCTGTTTTCGGCAGCATTCCTATTCGACTACGGCAGAGCGCACGCCGCTGCCGCCGCTTCCGGTCCACTGGACGAGAACAGTGTGTCGTCGCTCGTCGCTCTCGATAACGCGGTGGAAGCCGTCGCGTCGCGCGTCACGCCTGCAGTCGTCAACGTCGCGGTCACCTCGCGCGTCTCCGAGGACGACCAGGACTCAGAAGATGGCGGCCATAGCGAGAACGGCGGCCATAACTTTGGCGGCGTCAACCCGCAGGATTTGCCTCCCGGCTTTCGGCAGTTCTTCTTCGGTCCCGGCGGCAAGCAGATGAATCCGCAGCCCCAGTTCGAGCACGGGGTGGGCAGTGGCGTGATTCTGTCGCCGGATGGATACATCGTAACCAACGACCACGTAGTCGACGGCGCCACGCAGATACGCGTCACCTTAAATGACCGGCGCGTCTTCACTGCGAAGCTGATCGGCGTGGACAAATTAAACGACCTGGCGGTCATAAAAATCGACGCGCACGACTTGACCAGCGTGCCATGGGGCGACTCCAGCAAGGTGAAGCCGGGCCAAACCGTGCTGGCGTTTGGCAACCCCTTCGGCTCCTTCCCCTTCACCGTCACGCGCGGCATTATCAGCGGCCTCGATCGCCCCAATCCTTACCGCGACGATCCGCGCAAGCCGGGCGACTTCATCCAGACGGATGCGGCCATCAATCCCGGCAACTCCGGCGGCCCGCTCGTGAATGCGTACGGCGAAGTCATCGGCATCAACACCTTCATCATCTCGGGCAGCGGATCGTTTGCCGGCGCGGGTTTTGCGATTCCTTCGCAGATCGCCGAAGCAACAGCGCAATCGATCATCAAGAACGGCAGTGTGCACCACGGGTACCTCGGCATCAGCATGAATGACGTGACGCCCGACAACGCAAGCTTCTTCAATCTGCCTGACGCAAGCGGCGCCATCGTCAGCCAGGTCACGCCTGACTCGCCGGCGGGCCGCGCTGGACTCGTGAGCGGCGACGTGCTGCGCAATCTCGACGGCAAGAAGATCGTCAACGGCAGCATGTTGCAGGTTGCGGTGAGCGAAATGACTCCCGGCACGGCAATCGAGCTGGGCATTCTGCGTGACGGCAAGCCGCAAACGCTGCATGTGACCGTGGGCGAGTTCCATAAAGACGCCACCGAAGAAGCCAGCAACGACGAGCAGGGCAGTCAACAGCGCGGCCGTCTCGGCCTCACCGTGGCCAACCTCACTCCCGATCTGCGCCAGCAATTCAACGTTCCCGATCAAGTGAAGGGCGCGGTCATTCAATCCGTGCGCCCGGGCAGCCCGGCTGAAGATGCGGGCCTCGCTCCCGGCGCGGTCATTCTCGGAGTCGACCGCCATCCCGTAGAGGACGCGGACAGCTTCGTGAATCAGCTTCATTCCGAGCCGGCAGCGAAAGACGTCCTGCTTCTGGTCTGGGCGAACGGTGGCGCAAGCTACCTGGTTCTGCACGCGGACGAGAATAACCAGAACGGCGAATGACGAATGGCGAGTAACGATTCGCATTCTTAGCAGATGCTGTCGTTCGTGGGCGTCGTGCAAGGTCGTCGCTACCTGTTTCTCGCGCCGGCCTTGCAACAAAGCTTCGCCTTGCACCGTCTCTTGAAATGCATCGACGAAGGAATTCGAAGATCGGCGGGAGATTGCCGGGACCGCTGTCCCGATGCTTCACGGGCAGGTAGCACGAAGAACCGAATTCGTGAGGCAAAGGTAAAAGGTCGTCGCGGTCGGGCGGCTCGAAGAGTTAGGGTCTGCTCGGGGGGGGGAGACTCCGATTCTTCAGACCTGGGACAACAAAGTGCCCCACACGGGAGTTGGTAGACAACCCGGGTGGGGCGCTGTGTGTTCGAGAGCAGGGAACTGCCGCCCCTACCAGGCAAGTAGCGCCGGCGCGCAAGCTCACTGAGTCGGAGTCACGCCCACAATCCCGCAGTTCACTTTGGTCAGGCCCTGTACAGCCGCTCCAATATCGAGGTTGCCGAACTGCTCCGTATCTCCGGCTTTAACCGCTGCGCCGGTTTGGTCCGTTAGCTGGACGTGCTTTTGCGCCAAATCGGCGCCGCTCTGGTCATATTGGTCGCACTCCAGATCCGCCGATTGTATGGACACGTTCGACTGGTTAACCCATTTCTGGTTGGAGAGCTGGACATCTCCATTCACCACGCTCCACTGCGTGGTGTAGACCTGCTGCGCGATCGTCGCGGCATTCGGTCCTCCTGCCGGTGCGCCCCCAGGCGTCGGCGTCGGCGTCGGCGTCGTGTTTGGTTGATCGTGCGTGCCGATCCACCAAAGCCCGAACAGGACAGCGGCAATGATGATCACCCACCAGGCCCCCCCGTGGTGCTTGGGCACCTCCTGCGGCATGATGATCGGAATCTGTCCCGGCGCGGGATAGTACGGGGGATAGCCCGCCGGGGGAGGCGCCGCCGGAGGAGGCACAAACGGCGGAGGCGCATACGGAGGAGCCGCTGCAACCGGCGTGCTCGCCGGTGCGTGTGACGCGCTCAAATCGTTCCCGCACTTTACGCAGAATTGCTCATTGCCTGCCAACTGTGTGCCACATTTTGGGCAGAATGCCATACTCGCCTCTTCTCCTCTGCATGCTCGCGCATGCTGCTCTCGAGCGGTCCCAGGGTTCACATGTCTTCCCTGGCGCCATCCGAGCCGGAATCTCCTTTTTGTCGACTGCTTACCACGAATTGTACGGCGGGTCGGCGCATCTTGGAAGAATTTGATTTGCATTTCTGGCCGGAAAGCGGTCCGATTCCGCACCATCGGTCCCGCGAGGTCGGCTTATGGGAAGCGTTTCTTGAGGCCGCTCGACGCGAAGGTAGGTGGATGGCTGCGCCGGGGATCGGGGATTAGAAAAGCGAGGGGCCGGCGGCCGCCGGAGACGAGTACGATGTCCAGATGAAGGTGATTTCACTGAACACTGGCCTTCCCCGGAGCGTGACGTGGCACGGGCGGAGCGTGTCTACGGGAATCTTCAAGGAGCCGGTGAACAGACGCGTCGCTTTGCGCAAGCTGAACCTGGACGGCGACGGTCAAGCGGACCTCACAGTTCACGGCGGGGAATACAAGGCCGTTTACTGCTATCCGCTGGAACACTACGACTATTGGAAAACAGAATTGCCCGGCCGGGAGCTGCCGATGGGCGTCTTTGGGGAAAACTTCACACTCGATAGCTCACCGGAAGAGTCGATCCATCTTGGCGATCGGTTTTCTGTCGGTTCGGCGGAAGTGTTGGTCACCCAGCCTCGGCTCCCTTGCTACAAACTCGGAATACGATTTGAATCCGACGATATGGTCAGGCGATTTTTCATCAGTGGCCGCTCGGGTTTCTACCTTGCCGTCACTCGCGAAGGGGAGGTGGGCGCCGGCGATGAGATGAAGGTTCTCAGTCGCGAAGCAAATGGCGTCCCGGTTTCGGAGATCGTTCGCCTGTACGCCGAGAAACGGTATGGCAGCGCTGAAGTGGCCTCGGTGCGGCGGGCGCTGCGCGTTGCAGCATTGCCGGAAAGTTGGAAAGAGTACTTCCGCGAGCGGCTCGGGCGGATTCCGGCTTCAGGCTGAAGCCCGCATCGCGGGGCAGGCCTGTTGAATTCCCATTTACCGGAATGTGATGTAATGAGTGGCGTTCGATCCCCATTTCAAAGGAGGTCACATGCCTACCATCACAACCAAAGACGGCGTTGAAATTTTCTACAAGGACTGGGGAACTGGCCAGCCCATTGTCTTCAGCCATGGATGGCCGCTTTCTGCCGATGACTGGGACGCGCAGATGCTGTTCTTCCTCGCTCACGGCTATCGCGTGATCGCCCACGACCGCCGCGGTCACGGGCGCTCCAGCCAAACCGCAGATGGGCACGATCTGGACCATTACGCCGACGACCTGGCCGCTCTAACGGCTCATCTCGATCTGAAAAACGCTATCCATGTGGGCCATTCGACCGGAGGCGGCGAGGTGACGCGCTATCTGGGGCGGCATGGCGAAAGCCGCGTGGCCAAGGCAGCGCTGATCAGCGCGGTGCCGCCGCTGATGCTGAAGACGGCGGCCAATCCGCTGGGACTTCCCAAGGCAGTGTTCGACGATCTGCAGGCGCAACTCGCGGCCAATCGCTCGCAGTTCTATCGCAACCTGCCAAGCGGACCTTTCTACGGATTCAACCGTCCGGGAGTGAAATCCCTTGAGTCCGCCATCCAAAATTGGTGGCGTCAGGGCATGATGGGCGGCGCCAAGGCGCATTACGACGGCATTGTGGCCTTCTCCCAGACCGATTTCACTGAGGATCTGAAGAAGATCACCGTTCCGGTGCTGGTGATGCACAGCGAAGACGACCAGATCGTTCCTTACGTCGCGTCCGGGCCACTGACCGCGAAGTTGTTGAAGAACGCAACCCTGAAAACCTACAAGGACTTCCCTCACGGCATGATCACTACACAAGCGGAAACCGTTAACGCCGAACTGCTGGCGTTCTTCAAGCGCTGAGGGAGTCGACCGCGCACGAGGCAGTGGCTGGACCTGAACGTCGAGGCCTGAACGTTCTCGTCTCCGGACTGCTCGGTCTCTGGCCGTTTGTTCATGTGCCAATGTGGGTGCCCCATCCTTGCGGCGTTCTTGTCTTTGCCGCAAGGGTGGGAAGTTCGAAATCTTGCGATCAGAGCTCTAGTTTCCGGACTCGTGCGACGCCTGCCAAGTAGGACTGGCGAGTTCGATCGTGTAGACGGGGCCGTCCGGATAGATGGGGCCCTGTTCTCTCAGAAAGCTCGGAGCTGGCCCGCCAATGATCCACATCTCAACGTTCGGTGGCTGCTTGCCAATCATGGGCGCCACGATTCCCGCAACTCCACCGAGTTCGATTTTGATCTCGTAATGGATCGCCTTTCGAGACAAACCCGCGAGAGTGAAGGGCTCTTCGCCAACGGGGGAGATGGATAGAGTGATCATGCGCAGGGTGGGCGTTGCGGCCAGCACGGACACTTTTGTTTCCGGGGCGCTAAGCCGGATGTTCTCGATGATCGAAGAAACGAGCCCATTCGCCAGGTCTGGCGGCAGATGGAGATAGCTGGTTTTGACCTCTTCCTTGCCATCTTTACCGGTGGAGCGGACGATGACCTTGCCGGCGCGGCAGTCGATGAAGACTTCGATCGGCTGAGGGAACGTGGGCCCTTTCTGAATATGGTGGTCGGTGATGAGCTGGAAGTTGGGGCGTTGCGAGAAGACGGTGGTTTCATCGTCGATTGAGCCATCTTTGAAGGTGAAGACCAACCGGCTAGTGACCTGACTGCCATGGGCGACTTGAACCATATCGCCTGACGCAACGACGTGGCCGTCATCGGAGCTCATTTGGAGAAACCCGTGAACGGTTCCCTTCACATTGCGAACGGGGACGGGGGCCGCCGAAGCGCCGGGTTGCCAAACACAAAACAGGAGGGCGATCGAGGACCACGATCGAAGGTACTGCGCCAGATAGTTTTTCACTCTAATCCCCCTTTTTTTAGGCACCAGTTCGATGAAATTGTATCGCTGCCTGAGGCAGATTGAGTGGTCAAAAGGACGCTTGCCCCCCCAAAAGCCAGTGGATGGGGAAGAAAAGCCGGGCGATCCGCGCGGGGAGCCGAAAGATCCTCGCATCTTCGATGCGCGATGGGCGGTTTTGGGCTCTTGAGTGAAGTTTTAGAGGGCTGTCTATCTCGGATTCGCGCATTGGGCGGCCTTTTCGGACGAAGATGAGGCGGGGGTATCGGGCCGGTCCCTAACTGCCAACCTCAAGGCGTATCGCAGTACGATGCAGGGAGGAGAAAACTCAGGTGGATACCAGTCCTGGGGAAGTGACCCGGCCCCGAAAAAAATGCCCCCCTCCGCCCGGCTTCATCCCGGTTTTGCGGCGCAATTTGCTTCTCGAAGGAATGAGCGAGCGCCGTCGGTGGCGTTGGCGCCGGCCGCCTTCGAATTGAATCGAATTGAGTCGAAGATCAATGCGCGGCATGGGTGCGGTGGGGACTGCGCCCGTTATGGAACTCTTCGTATCTCCTTCAGAGACAACGGCGAACGAAAAGTTTGCCGATTCCTTCGTGCTGGCCGGAATCTGACTGTTCCCGAAATTGAAGAGAAGCGCGATTCCGCCGATATCAGGGGTAGAGCTCAAAACCGGAAGAGACCCTGTCCAGCGAAAGCGGATCACGGGTGACCGCGCAGAACGCTGCGCCTCGTGAATGGACGGTCTGGACATGCGCCGATCGGGCGAGTCGCTGCCGGCAATTCACCGGAGGAGAACCACGATGAAGCCAATGCGATTCAGATGTATTGCCAGAGTATGTTTCGCGGCTTTCACAGTCTCGATCTGCGCGAATGCGCAGGAGTTCAAGATCTTCGACCGCACGGTCCAGATTCATGGCTACGGGTCGCAGGGGTTCGCATACTCGAACAACAACAACTTTCTCACCATGAATACCAGCAACGGCAGTCCGGCGATCACCGAGGGAGCTGTCAACATCTCGACTTCCATTACCGACAAGTTTCGCGTAGGTGCACAGGGATATGCGCGCAAGATCGGTTCTTTGGACGATGGCCGGCCGCAACTGGACTGGGCCTACGGCGATTACAAGTTTGCTAACTGGTTCGGCGTGCGCGCCGGAAAAGTGAAGACGGCGCTCGGCCTCTATAACGATACGCAGGACATGGATTTCCTGCACCTTTGGGCTTTGCTGCCGCAGGGAGTTTACCCCGCCGACCTGCGCACCACATACATCTCGCATACCGGCGGCGACCTGTATGGGCGGATCCCGCTGAAGAAACTGGGCAAACTGGACTACACAGCCTACGCCGGAACGCGGTCCTTCGATAACCGCGGAGGCTTCTTCCTCTTTACAACAGACAATGGATTCAATATCCAAACCATCAATGGGCACATGGAGGGTTGGGACCTGAAGTGGACGACACCGGTGAAGGAGTTGATGCTCGGTTCATCGTGGGCAAACATGACGATGCTGCGGCACGGAACGTTTCTCTCCGGGCCCTTCGTGGGAACGAAATATACCAACGAAGAGACCCCGGAAGCCCTCTGGGTGGGATACGGAAGCTACAACCCGGGCCAGTGGGAATTCAACGCCGAGTACCGGAGCCTGAACGATTCCGTCATTGTGGGGATCCCCGCTTTTGGCATCCTCGGGTCCCTTAACCAAAGCACCGAGTCGTGGTTCGCGTCCGCGCCTATCGCGTGAAGCCGAAGCTGCAAGTCGGCGTCTATCACTCCAATTTTCACGTCGACGATCCGACCGTCCCGACTGACACCGCCAGCAACCACATTTATGACGAGGTGGGAACAGCGCGGATCGACATAAACCGCTTCTGGGTCCTGAAGGTCGAAGGCCACTTCATGGACGGCTACGGCGACGCCTATAACGCGCAGGGATTTTATACGCGCTGGAATCCGAATGGTTTTAAGCCCAGGACGGACATGCTGGTTCTGCGGACCAGCTGCAACTTCTAAGGGCTCGCGGACACCACTCATGAGGAGACAAGCATGAAACATCTGAGATGGATCTTGATCGTGGCGGCGTTGATGTTCTGCGCGGCGTGGCAGGCGCGGGCAGGTGGGGTTAAAGTGATCGCCAATCCAAGCGTCAAGGCAGACTCGATCTCGGCCGGCGATCTGAGGAGCGTATTTCTTGAAGACGCCGATACATTTTCCGGCTCACACGTGGAACCTGTACTGGCCAGGAGCGGCCCGGCGCACGAGGCTTTCCTGAAGGACTATCTGGGAAAGAACGACTCCGCGCTGCAGGCCTTTTATCGCAGCCTGGTGTTTACGGGCAAGGCGTCGATGCCGAAGATGCTCGCCAGCGATGCCGACATGGTGGCCTATGTGGCCAGGACCAAGGGCGCTATCGGCTACGTGAGCAGCTCCGCGAGTACGGACGGCGTGAAGACGCTGGAAGTGAAGTGAGCGCCGAAGAAGCGGAACATCCAGCCAGCGATGCGCTCGTCTGCCGCGATCCTCAATCCCGGCAATGCATGGCTGGCTCGGAGGGCGTCAGATTCAGGCGCTGATCGGCTCACTGATTTCGATTTCTCGCCGGTCCACGTTTGCGGTACCACTTGGCCACGCCCAGCGCGAGGAGCATGAGGCCGAACGGAATGCACATGAGCGCGACGATGAGCGCGAACCATCCCGTGTTGGTGCTGGCCCCCAATCGCGAGTAGCCTCCGAGCACCGTGACGAGCAGAACCACGCACAGCACACCCGTTCCGACCATCGAGCCGCCCCATTGAAGAAGCTGGCGCGTGCCATCGTCGGGTTGCGTGGGGCGATTCGGTTCGGGGATCGGCGAGGTTGAGGGCATGCCTTTCTAGTCCGGAGAATCTAGCTTCCCAGCGCGATGCGCAGCATGACGTAGGTGATGACGCCGGTGACGGAGACATAGAGCCAGATGGGAAACGTCCAGCGCGCGATGCGGCGATGCTGCGGGATGCGCCCCGAGAGCGAAAAGAAGAACGTGACCAGCACGAGCGGCAGCGCGATTACGGCGAGAACGATGTGGCTGGCAAGCAGCCAGAGATAGAACGTGCGCAAGGCCGCGTGGAGGGGATAGCGCACGTCACCGTGCAATGCGTGGTGAGCGATGTAGCCGATGAGAAAAAGTGTCGAGAAGACAAACGCCGTGATCATCGATGCGCGATGCTGCTTGATCTTGTGCGCGCGGACGAAAGTGTAGCCGATGAGGAGTGCGGTGGCGGCGAGCCCGTTGAAGACCGCGTTCATGGCGGGCAGGAAGGCGTATTGAGAACTGGTGGCCGCGGCGGGATGAATATAGATAAGCCAGAATAGAAAAAGCGAGGCCGCTGCGCTGATGGCCAGGATCGCGGCGATGGCTGGAGCGGTGCCCGACTTCGCGTTCGATGATGGAGCGACCGTGGTCATTTGGGTTGGCGAGTGTAGCGCCGGCCTCCCGGCCGGCTATCGTGCGGGCGTCCTCGCCCGCGCAAATCGATAATCGTCATGCGCTAACCTTTCGCGCGCGCGCACAGCATGAGCGTGGTGAAGAGCAGCGGCAGATAGAGGACGCTCACTTTGAGGAGATCGCGAGCCAGCTTCCGGCTTTCGTCATCGGTCTTTGCTCGGAGGATGCGCGAGAAACGGATGGTGTAGGCGAGATAGACAAGGCCGAGCGGAACAGCGAACACGGCATAAGCCACTCCGGTGAGTCCGAGTCTCCACGGCGCCAGGCTGACGGGAATCATGATTACGGCGTAGAAGAGCGCTTCGACGACGGTAGACCATCCGTCGGGCTGGACGACCGGCAACATGCGAATGCCTGCGCGCGCGTAGTCGTCGCGATACAACCATGCAATCGACATGAAATGTGGAAACTGCCACACGAAGAGGATCGCGAACAGCGCGACGGCCGGCCACTCGATGCGGTCGCGTACCGCGGTCCAGCCGAGCATGGGGCCCATGGCGCCGGGGAATGCGCCGATGAAGGTGGCCATGGTCGTGACGCGCTTGAGCGGCGTGTAGATGGCCACATAGGTGAAGACGGTGAGCAATGCCAGCGAGACGGTGAGCAGATTGGTGCAGAGCGCCAGCCAGACAGCGCCGAGGGCGACAGCGCCGAGGCCGGCGATGATACCGACGGAAAGCGGCCAGCGGCCCGATGCGAGCGGACGATCGGCAGTGCGCTTCATGCGCGCGTCGGTAGTGCGTTCGAGAGCCTGATTAAGAGCCCCAGCGCCGGCAGAGATGAGGCCGATTCCGAGCAGCGTATCGAGCAGGCCGGACTGCAGGGTAGAGATGCCAGACCGCATCGAACCCAGATAGAAGCCGCCCCAACCCGTGACCAGGACAAGGCCGACCACTTTGACCTTGAACAGCTCGCGCAGGTCGTGAATGAGCGTGGCCGTGGCGCCGGGCGCAGGAGCATGAATGGAGTGCGCCGCGGAATTGACGGCGAGGTCCGAGGTCGCAGCGGCTTGGGAGGCAGGAGTCATGGGGCGAAAGAGAAGTGCGGCGGCGCGAGCCAAAACGCGGCCTTTAAGACGCGGCCTTTGTTTTGATGATAGCAAGCGGGGCGGACTTGTGGTTCAGACCGAACTGCGAACTCGGCGGTTCTTTCGCCCGCTGAAGCGGGCTCTGATCGCGAACCTCCGCTGGCCGCGTTCCGAAAATTGTTTTGACACCCGTCTCTGGTCTCATTTAGCTTCCGGGCATCGGCGCTCACTCATCCCCCGGGGTAATTCCGAGCGCCCGGAGGTAGCAAGATGCGGATGATGATGACGGTTGAGTTTCCCCTTGAACCATTCAACAGTGGAGTTCGAAACGGGACGGCAGGATCCAAAATGATGAAGATTCTCGACGACCTCAAGCCCGAGGCTGCGTACTTTGGCGAGCAGGATGGCAAGCGCGGCGGCATTCTCATCGTCGACGTGTCGAAGCCGTCTGACGTTCCCAGGCTTGCGGAGCCATGGTTCCTCAACTTCAACGCCGAGGTGAAGTTCAGGGTTGTCATGACCCCCGAAGATCTGGTGGAGGCCGATCTGTTGGCGCTGGGCAAGAAGTGGGGCTGAGTCCCGGATGGGTTCGCGAGTCGATAGGTTCGCCACTCAAAACGAATTGAAGCGAAGCGGGAGCCAGAACGATTGGTCCCCGTTTCGTGTTTGGCAAACCACCAGGCGCTGGATCGGGCAGCAAGAACACACGCGGAACACGGTGGTAACTCTCCGACGTGGCATCCTTGGTGCCCCTTCGATGCCCGGTTTGGGGGATGTGCGCCCGCCCGCCGCAGTCCTGTAAAATAAGCAGCAACCGGATGATGCAAACCCCTTCAGCGGCTGCTCCCCTGGCATCCCGCGCCGCGCGGGACCCGGAGTCGCGGGCGTCCGGATTCGATGCAGGCAAATCTCCGGTAATCCATGTTCAGGGCTTAGGCAAGACGTACCAGACGGCGCGTGGCGCGCTCAATCTTTTCGAGGACCTGAATCTCGAGGTTGCAGCCAGCGAAATGGTGGCGATTGTCGGCCAGTCGGGCGCGGGAAAGAGCACTCTTTTGCACATTCTGGGGGCGCTTGATACGCCTTCCGAGGGAACGGTATACTGCGCCTCAACCAACGTGGCAAAGCTGAGCGCGAGAGAGGCGGCAGCCTTTCGTAATCGTGAGATTGGATACGTCTGGCAGTTCCATTATTTGCTGCCGGAGTTCACGGCGCTGGAGAATGTTGCGATGCCGCTTTTGGCGCGCAACATGAAGAAAGTTGAAGCGCTGCAAACGGCCCAGAAGTGGCTGAGCGAGGTGGGATTGGAAGATCGCGGCGACCACCGGCCGGGAGAACTTTCAGGGGGAGAGCAGCAACGCGTGGCTCTGGCGCGAGCACTGGTTTGCGGCCCCAGGCTGTTGCTGGCCGACGAGCCGACCGGGGATCTGGACAACTCGACGGCTGGGCGCGTGTTCGACTTGATTGAGCGCCTGCACCGAAGTCACGGGCTAACCTCGATTTTGGTAACCCACAATATGGACTTGGCCGAGCGATGCCGGCGAGTTTTGAGGCTCGGAAACGGTAGACTGACAGAGATCACAGACGCTGGGTCGAAGCCGTTGCAAGCTGGAAACTTAGGCTAGAAAAAGCAGCGAATTTGCCGAATTCTGAGTCTTATTAAGTAGGGGCCTGTTCTGGAGTTTTCTCCGATGCGGGCTTGCTGAGGTCGGGGTGGTAGTCGGCGGCAGAATTCGGGCCGGTTGACGACAGGTTGCAAGCGGATTCAAGACCATCCAAAAGTGCTGTTCGGGGCGCGGGTCATTTCTCTCTTCTCTCTAGGGCCGCCGGCAGCGAAGCAACAGAAGGGCGAGCGCGGGTTGGGCTGAGACCGGGAAAACCGCCGGACGGCTACTGCAAGCGATCACCCGGATCAGGGAGCACATCATGTTCGAGCGGTATACGGAGAAGGCGCGGCGCGTCATCTTCTTCGCGCGGTACGAGGCCAGCCAATTCGGCTCGCCTTATATCGAAACCGAGCACTTGTTGCTTGGGCTGCTGCGCGAAGACAAAGCGTTAACCAACCGATTCCTCCGCTCGCACGCCTCGGTGGAGTCGATCCGGAAGCAAATTGAAGCGCACACCACGATCCGCGAGAAAGTGTCGACGAGCGTCGACCTGCCGCTTTCGAACGAGTGCAAGCGGGTGCTGGCGTATGCCGCGGAGGAAGCCGAGCGGCTGGGCCACAAACACATTGGAACGGAACATCTGCTCCTGGGACTGCTGAGAGAAGAGAAGTGCTTCGCGTCGGAAATCTTGCAGGAGCGCGGCCTGAAGCTGGCGCAGATTCGCGATGAGCTGGCCCGCGTGACGCAGGAGAAGGCCCCGCCGCAGCAGCGGCAGCGCGAGTCGAGCCTGTTGGCCGAATTCAGCCGCGACCTGACGCAGGCGGCAATGGACGGGCAACTCGATCCGCTGGTGGGACGCGAAGGCGAGCTGGAGCGCTCGGTGCAGATTCTGTGCCGCCGCACGAAGAATAACCCGGTGCTGATCGGCGAGCCCGGCGTGGGCAAGACAGCGATCGTCGAGGGCCTGGCGCAGAAGATCGCCGACGGCGAAGTGCCGAGCTTCCTCGCCGACAAGCGCGTGCTGGCGCTGGACCTTTCGCTGATCGTGGCAGGCACCAAATACCGCGGCCAGTTCGAGGAGCGGCTGAAGACCATCATGAAAGAACTGATGGAGAGCCAGAACTCGATCGTCTTCATCGACGAGCTGCATACGCTGGTGGGCGCGGGATCGGCTGAAGGGTCGCTGGATGCGGCGAACATTCTCAAGCCGGCTCTGTCGCGCGGCGAGATTCAGTGCATCGGCGCAACCACGCCGGCCGAGTATCGCAAATCGATCGAGAAGGACCGCTCGCTGGAGCGGCGCTTCCAGGCCGTGAAAGTGCCGCCGCCTAACGAGGCAGAGGCGATCAAGATCATCATGGGCATCAAGGACCGCTACGAAAAGTTCCATGCGGTCAGCTACACCGATGCCGCGGTGGAGTTCGCCGTGTCGCACTCGAGTCGCTATATTCCCGACCGCTTCCTGCCCGATAAGGCCATCGATTTGATCGACGAAGCGGGGGCGCGCGTGAAGCTGCGCCAGACCTCGCTGCCTGAAGAGATCACCGAGGTGCAGAAGCGGATCAAGTTCATCGTGCACCGCATGGATTCGGCGATTGCGAATCACGAATTCGAGAAGGCGCGCTTTTACTCGGACGAGGAGCGCAAAGAGCGCGAGAACCTGCGCGCACTGCGCGACAAGTACCACCTCGACGATTCGGCGGCGGGCATTGTCGGCCGCGAAGACATCGAGGACGTCGTCAGCCGCTGGACGGGCGTGCCCGTGACCAGCATCAAGGAAGAAGAGACGCAGAAGCTGCTCCGCGTGGAAGAAGAGCTGCACAAGCGCGTGATCTCGCAGGAGAAGGCGATTTCTGCGCTGGCTCGCGCGATTCGGCGGTCGAGAGCGGGATTGAAGTCGCCGAGTCGGCCAATCGGGAGCTTCCTGTTCCTCGGGCCCACGGGCGTCGGCAAGACGGAGATGGCGCGCACGCTGGCCAACTTCCTCTTCGGGTCGGATAAAGCGCTCATCCGCTTCGATATGTCGGAGTTCATGGAGAAGCACTCGGTGTCGAAGCTGATCGGCTCGCCTCCGGGTTACGTCGGCTACGAGGAGGGCGGCCAGTTGACCGAGCGCGTCAAGCGCTCGCCCTACTCGGTCGTGCTTCTCGACGAAATCGAGAAAGCGCACCCGGATGTGTTCAACATTCTGTTGCAGGTGTTTGAGGATGGACAATTGACCGACGGCCTCGGCAACACCGTCGACTTCAAGAACACCATCATCATCATGACCTCGAACATCGGCGCGCGCCACCTGCAGAAGAAGCAGGGTCTCGGCTTCCAGAGCGAGCGCGAAGACATCGTCAGTGAAAAGGTCGAAGAGCTGGTACGGAACGAGGTGAAGAAAACCTTCAACCCCGAGTTCCTCAACCGTCTCGACGAAGTGATTCTCTTCCAGTCGCTCAACGATGCCGACCTGATCCAGATTGTCGAGCTGCTTGTGCAGCTACTGAACGCCAACCTGGCACAGAAATCGATCACCATCTCGGTGAACGACGACGCGAAGAAGTGGATTCTCGACAAGACGCTGGTCGACCGCAGCTACGGCGCGCGCCCATTGCGCCGCGCACTGCAGCGGTACATCGAAGATCCACTGTCGGAAGCGCTGATCGCCGGGCAGATTCAGGATCGGCCGGCGTTTCTCGAGGTTTATCTCGACCAAAACCAGTTGTTCTATCGGCCGGTAAGCGCGGACGAAACCGCAAACGAGGAAAAGGCGGCCGGCGTTTTGCTATTCAGCGCCTAATCTCCTCCAAGACCAGACGAAAAAGCCCCCGGCCAAACAGCCGGGGGCTTTTTATTGCGCAGAGAAGCTAGAAACCTAACCGCTTCGGTTTATGCTATACTCTTTCCATGCCGACCGTTCTGAGGTTTGGCGGGCTGCGGGTCGTTGTTTTTCTAAACGACCATAAACCGGCACATGTACACGTGATCGGGCGGGGACATGAGGCTGTCTTTGAATTGAACGGCAGGAATGGGACCGTTACGCTTCGCGAGAACTACGGATTCACGCGGCGTGAGATTGCCGCAATCGAACGGGCGCTGATTTCGAATCTGGCTGAGCTCTTAGCCGAATGGGAGAGAATCCATGGAACAGAATGACCAATTCGAGGCAGCAAACCGGAGGGGTCGCGAACTTCGGGCCGCGCATCCGCACGCCGTGAGTGCGCGGTACGACCGCCGAATCGGACGCATCGTGATCCATCTCTCCACAGGGCTGGACATTGCATTCTCGCCGCGCGATGCGCAGGGAATTGAGAACGCAACGGCTGCGCAGTTGAACGCGATTGAAATTTCTCCTTCTGGGTTTGGCATCCACTTTCCCGCGCTGGACGCGGACCTTTATTTGCCGGCGCTGCTTGAGGGGTTCTTGGGTTCCCGAAAATGGATGGCCAGCCGGCTCGGTGTGCAAGGCGGAAAATCGAAGAGCGCCGCTAAAGCAACCGCGGCAAAGCGAAACGGTCGGCTTGGAGGCCGGCCTAGGAAGAATCTAATCAAGGCAGTTGCCTAGACCACGCCCTTTCCCCTCGAGCATGCAGACGGCTTGAGCTCTCAGCGGCTGTGTGCGCGATCCCGGCCGCGATCATGACGCCTGCGCATCTCATTCCTTCTTAACCCCCTCCATTTACACTAGAAAGCGGAGATCCCTGTGTTTTTCGATAAGATTCTGACGAAAATCTTCGGCACTGCGAATGAGCGCCTCCTCAAGCGGCTCAGGCCTATCATGATTGTAATCAGCGCGATGGAGCCGGAGATCAAGAAACTCTCAGACGAAGAGCTGAAAGCGAAGACCGCCGAGTTCAAGGCTCGGATTGCGGCGCGTCTCGAGGGAATTACGGACGCCGAAGAGATCAAGACCGCCGAGCGGGAAATACTGGACGAGATTTTGCCCGAGGCTTTCGCGGTGGTGCGCGAAGCCGGCTGGCGCGCGGTGCAGATGCGGCACTTCGATGTGCAGTTGATCGGCGGAATGGTGCTGCACCAGGGCAGGATTTCCGAGATGAAGACCGGCGAGGGCAAGACGCTGGTCGCGACCCTCGCGTGCTACTTGAATGCGCTGGCCGGCCACGGCGTGCACGTGGTCACGGTGAACGACTACCTGGCCAAGCGCGACGCCGAGTGGATGGGCAAGATTTACGAATTCCTCGGCCTCACCGTCGGCGTCATCGTTCACGATCTGGACGACAACGAGCGCCGCGCCGCCTACGCCGCCGACATCACCTACGGCACGAACAACGAATTCGGCTTCGACTACCTGCGCGACAACATGAAGTTCGAGATCAAGGATTGCGTGCAGCGCGGGCACTATTACGCCATCGTGGACGAAGTAGATTCGATTTTGATCGACGAGGCGCGGACGCCGCTCATCATCTCAGGCCCCACCGAACAGACGACAGACAAATACGCGCGCGTGCGCCGCATCATTCCGCAATTGGAGATGGGCGAAGAGGTGGAATGGAGCGACACGCTGCGCCAGGAACAGTTGGGCATCCGGCTTGGCGAAGGCGAAAAGTACATGAGCGGCGATTATTTCGTCGACGAAAAGCAGCGGACGATTGGCGTCACGGACTCTGGATGGGAAACGATCGAGAAGGCGCTCGGGATCGGCAACATCGCCGACGCCGAAAACTGGGAACTAAAGCACTACGTTGAAACGGCCATCAAGGCGCACGCGCTGTACAAGCGCGACGTGGACTACGTGGTGAAGGATGGCGAAGTCATCATTGTCGACACGTTCACGGGCCGCCTGATGCCCGGACGCCGCTGGAGCGACGGACTGCACCAGTCTATCGAGGCCAAGGAAGGCGTGAACATCCGCAAAGAAGACCAGACGCTGGCCACGATCACGTTTCAGAATTACTTCCGGCTTTATCAAAAGCTGAGCGGCATGACGGGAACGGCAGAAACCGAAGCGGCCGAGTTCGAGAAGATCTACAAGCTCGAGATCGTAGTGATCCCGACCAACATGCTGATGCGGCGCCTGGAAAATCCGGACGTGGTCTTCCGCACCGAGAAGGAAAAGTACAAGGCGGTAGCGGAAAACATCGCCGAACTGCACGCGAAGGGGCAGCCGGCGCTCGTGGGCACCGTGTCCATCGAAAAATCGGAGCGCCTGTCGGCGATCCTGCAGCGCAAAGGCGTCAAGCACGTGGTGCTGAACGCGAAGTTCCACGAGCGCGAAGCGGAAATTGTCGCGCAGGCCGGCCGCCGAGGGATGGTGACCATCGCCACCAACATGGCCGGTCGCGGCACCGACATTTTGCTGGGCGGTAATCCGGACTTCATGGCCCGCAAGGAGCTTGTGGACAAGAAAGAGGCCCGCGCCATTAGCGGAGCCGAGGGCGCCATCAACCCTATGGCCCCGGCAGGATTCCGGCGCTTCTACTACCAGGGCCAGGAGTTCGAGATTTCCGACGCGGGTTGGGCCAGCGCGTTCCATGTTCATGCCAGAGCCGCGCAACTGGAACACGAGCAGGTGATCGCGGCGGGTGGGTTATTCATCCTGGGCACGGAACGGCACGAATCGCGGCGCATCGACAACCAGTTGCGCGGGCGCGCCGGACGTCAGGGCGATCCCGGCGAGTCGCGATTCTATCTTTCGCTCGAAGACGACCTGGTGCGCATTTTTGCGCGAGGATTTGCCAACACCGTAATGCAAAAAGTGATGGTGGAAGATGAGGCCATCGAGTCCAAGATGATTTCGCGGCGCATTGAGGGCGCGCAGAAGGCGGTTGAGGCGCAGAACTTCGAGTCCCGCAAACATCTGCTCGAATACGACGACGTGATGAACAAGCAGCGCGAGGCCGTCTATGGCCTGCGCCGGCAACTGCTCGAGGGCGTCGAGCAGCGCGAGCTGATTCTGGAGGATTATGTGGGCGGAATTCTTTCCCACCTCCTCGATGAGTTTGCCGGCGAGCGCGTTCGGCAGGATCAGTGGGACTTCAAAGGGTTGGGAGAGAAACTCGTCGATCATTTTGGATTTAATCTCGCTGCTTCCGGTCTCAAGCCTGAAACTCTGAGCCGGCACGAACTGGGTGAAGAGATCTTTGCCAAGCTGACCGAAACCTACGAGGCCAAGGAGAAGATTCTGGGCGCGGCCACCATGCGCTACCACGAGCGGATGGTCATGCTCAGCGTGATCGACGGCCTGTGGAAGGATCACCTGCTCTCGATGGACCACCTGAAAGAGGGAATCAATCTGCGCGGCTATGCGCAGAAAGATCCGCTGGTCGAATACAAGCGCGAGTCGTTCGACATGTTCGAAGCGATGATGATGAAGTTCCAGGAAGACACGGTGCGGTTCCTCTTCCGGATGCAGATTCTGGGGTCGGATGGGCAGCCGCTTGATGGCGGAGTGCCGCAGCCGCGCCGGCCCGTTCCGCCTGCTCCGCCCGTAGCCAGCGCAGCACACCCGCTCGCCGGGGACGGTGCGCCGCGGGAGATCGAGATCCATACGCGCAAACCTTCGACCACCATCGACGAGCTGGAGAAGGAGTTCCACCGCAAAAAGGAGAAGGAACTTGCCGCGGCCAGTCGGCAGGGCGGCGGAGATTCAAGCCAGCCTTCACAGCGGCGGACGGGCGACAAGGTGGGCCGCAACGATCCATGCCCGTGCGGCAGCGGCAAGAAATACAAGAAGTGCCATGGAGCCTGAACGCAGGGACCAAGGGAACGAGAATTCTTTGGGAGCGCGCAATGCAGTTGAATCCCGATTGTATCTCGGCTTGATTTGATCTAGAATTGGCTGCAAACCTAGAGCGCGGGGCAGTGGCGTGAATCCCTGCCTTCTCGTTCCCCCGTTCCCTCGATCCCTTGTTCCCTTTATCCCTTGCTCCCTCGGTCCCCGCTCTTTCACCGCAGAAAGCTGAAAAAGCCCTTCTTTCCATTCTTCCCGGGGAGCAGGCCGGCGGCTGTCCTGACCATCAGACGGATGGTCTCCGAGATGGCCGAGTCGCCCATGACCATCGGAGCCGCAGTCTCCCTCTTTCTTCGCGCTGAGGCATAATCGTCGGGAACCTTCCACTGCGCGGGCCGGGTCAAGGCCTTGGTGATCTGCGCTTCGTCAAAAAGCGGGTCGTTCGTCTGGTAGCGGTTGAGCACAATCTGCAAGCTCTCTTTGCGGGTGGCAAAAAACTTCGAGATCATGCGATTCGCATTACGCAGCTCGGAAATGCCCGCCTGGGTAACGAGGTACACCGTCGACGACACCTCAAACAGAGCTGAACGCATCAAGTCGACCCGCGAACCCGCGTCGACTACGACAAAATCGTAGTTGTCGCGCGTAACCTCCAGGAGCTTGTCAATTGCATCCTTTGGAGGCTCGGTTTCGGACAAATCTGTCGAAGCGGCAAGCACGGACAATCCCGAGCTGTGCTTGGCAACAATTGTGGCGAGCAAATTAACATCCAGCCGGGCAGGATTCTCCAGAGCCGTATTGACGGAGTATTCGGTCACGATGCCCAGGTTGATGGCCACGTCGCCGAGCGGCAGGCCGAGATCGATGAGGAGCGTCGTGCTGTCACTCTCCTGAGCCAGCGCGAGCGCAAAATTCGACGCCAGCGTGGTCACGCCGCAACCGCCTTTCGAGCCCAGGAAGACAAACAATTTGCCGGTCTTCTTTACTTCCTGGGGGTGCGTCGCGCGACGCGTGGAGGCGCGCATGAGGGCAGCGGAGACTTCAGCCGGATCGAGAGGAAGAGTGAAGAACTCTCGCACTCCGGCGCGCATGAAGCGGACGGCGAGTCTCATATCGACTCGCGTCGAGTAAGCCATCACGTAGGTACGGCCGCTCGCGCACAAGCCTTCCGCCAATTCGAATGCGCGCTCCGGGTCGCCCTCTACTTCAACGATGACCACGTCGTTCTGCTGAGCCAGTCTATGGTGTAGACGATCCACATTAGGAGGGAAGGTGGAAAACTCCTGAAGTCGGAGACTGGGGTGTCCCGAAAGAGCAAGCGCGACCGCCTTGCGGAGTTGTTCGTCAGGTCCGACAAGCGCGACAGTTAAAGCGGACTCATCCGGGATGGCTGTATCCCTCGGGGCTGGCGACATAATCGAGCAAACTACTCCCAGTGGACCATTTTATTCGATCTCGTTGCTCGGAAGGGACTTGCTATGACTCTTTCGGGGGAGTTCGAAAAGATGGACACCGGAGAAAAGCCTGGCATTTGATAGGGATGGGGTTATCGGACAAGCGGGCCCCGTGGGCTGAAGGAGGGCGATGGCGCTCGTGTGTGCGTTCATTGGCTTCCAGCCGAATTGCCGTTTTGAAGTGTAAAACGGAGCGTGGCGGGCAATCAATGCCGAGGGCGATCAGGGCGGCGGCTGGAGTTTGCGGCACCCTATCGCGTGGCGGCGGCGACGGCGGCAAACGTCAGGTCTTGGGCCCCGCTGCGCCGCTGCTGGCGCCATTGGTCGAAGAGCCGGCCGTAGCTGAGGGTGATGTAATCGGCGGGATCGATGCCGAGACAGAGGGCTGTGCGATCGATCCACGTGGAAGAGCCTTCGAGCTCGGCGTAGTTGCCGATCGGGGTTTCGTCGATGACGCAATGGCCCTCGCCGTCGGTCCACTCGGTGCGCCACTTCTCGTACCGGAACGCGGCCACCAGCCCGAGGGAGAGAAAGAATTCGGCCAGCGCGTCGCCATGCGCGACTCCGGTCTCGGTTTCAATGCGATGCTTGTGGCGATCTTCACCCGCGATGCCTGCGCCGGGAAGGCGCTTGTGCGTCAGCGTCCATCGGCCAGCGTAGCTCCGGATGCGCAGAATCTCAGTGCGGGCCCGCATCTGGCGATCGGGCGTGTCGTAGAGGACATTGCTCTCGAAGCTGCGCGGAGTTTCCAGGCGAAAACCGGCAGATTCGAGCCGCGCGGCCAGCGCGGCCAGATCGGCAACGCGAAACTTGATCTCGGTTTCGAGGGGCATGGGTCAAGGTGAGTATAAGGTGCGGAGGGGGCTGGTGAAGAAGGGACGGAGTGAAGAAGTGAAGTGGTAAAGAAGCGAAGCAGAGAAATGAGTCGGTGAGTGGTAACTCTGGAGAATGGCCAGAGTGGTTGGTACAGGCGAGAATAGTAAGGTGAAGACGCTGCGGCTCACTGTCGATGCGAACAATCTGGAATCGCCGGACGCGCACGAGGCACTGGACCGCGCGGCCGGCATTCTGCGCGCCGGGGGGCTCGTCGCGCTGCCAACGGAGACAGTCTACGGGTTGGGTGCGAATGCCTTGGACCGCGCAGCGGTCGAGCGGATCTTTCAAGCGAAGTCGAGGCCGGCCTGGGACCCGGTGATTGTGCATGTCGTGTCGCAGGCGATGCTCGACGGGCTGGTCGAGGAAGTTCCCGACGCCGCGCGCAAGCTGATGGCTGCGTTCTGGCCGGGACCGCTGACGCTGCTGCTCAAGCGGACGCGCGCCGTGCCGGACGTAGTCACGGCAGGACGACCGCTGGTCGGCGTGCGCATGCCCGTGCACCCGGTGGCGCTTGAGCTGATCCGGCGTGCGGGAGTTCCGGTGGCCGCGCCCAGCGCTAACCGCTTCGGCCACGTGAGCCCGACAACGGCCGATCATGTGCTCGACGATCTGGATGGGCGCATCGATGCTGTGCTCGACGCAGGGCCGACAACGCGTGGCGTCGAGTCGACGGTCCTCGATCCGTCGACCAGCCCGATGGTGATCTATCGGCCGGGCGCGGTGACGGCGGAGCAGATTGTGGAGATCGCGGGTCCGGTCGCCCCGTATCGAAGCGGCGAGCCATTGCGGGAGACGCTGCCCGATGCGCCTGTCGCCGCACTGCCTTCACCCGGCGTGGGATTGAAGCACTACGCGCCGCGGGCGCGGCTTGTGCTGATCGATGCGCCGATCGGCGAGCTGAGTACGTGCCTCGCCGGCGCGGCGCGCAGTGAGCCAGGCGAACGGCTTGGCCTGATGCTGCCCGAAGGGATCAAGCCATCGACAGACATTATGGTGGCGCAACAGATCGAGGCGGCGCAGATTTATCCGTGGGGCAGGTGGGATGCCCCGGAGACGCTGGCGCAAGGACTTTATGCCGGATTGCGCGCGCTCGATGCTGCGGGATGCACGGTGATTCTGTGCCCGTTGCCGCCAGCAGTGGGAATTGGCGCGGCAATTCGGGATAGGCTCATCAAAGCAGGCAGTAGGGAGTAGCCAGCAGGGAACAGGGAACAGGGAACAGGGAACAGGGAACAGGGAACAGGGAACAGGGAACAGGGAACAGGGAACAGGAAGCAGGGAACAGGAAACAGCGAAGAGGGAACAGCGCACAGCGCAGAGGGCAGAGGACTGGCTAT